>CERK01013763.1_pt1 | contig 14451 bp, 12 predicted proteins | sample 530771 | NCBI WGS metagenome assembly CERK01 (sample SAMEA2620950, study PRJEB7988) | marine metagenome | biome: marine biome (ENVO:00000447); feature: deep chlorophyll maximum layer (ENVO:xxxxxxxx); material: "saline water (ENVO:00002010), including plankton (ENVO:xxxxxxxx)" | depth 30 m
CGGGAGTTCGAGTCTCTCAACCCGTGCAAAAAATAATATAATATGACAGAAATTGTTAAATATGTAAAAGAATCTTTTGAAGAGCTCAGGTCTCACGTAAGTTGGCCTAGTTTTAATGAAGGATTGAATTTAACAGTTTTAGTTGCTGTGTTTTCGATTATTTTTTCACTGATTATATGGGGATTGGATTCCGTGTTCAGTAGGATTATTAAAGAATTTTTTAATCTCATTAATTAATAAGTATATGTCTGATAAAAATTCACTTTTTAAATGGTATGTTGTTAGGGCTGTAAGCGGTCAAGAAAACAAAATAAAAACATACATTGAAAATGAAATTGCTCACTTAGGCATGGATAGCTTTATTGAAGAGATACTTGTCCCATCCGAAAAGGTAGTTCAGATTAGAAAAGGTAAAAAAGTTACAAAAGACAAAACTTATTTTCCAGGATATATAATGATCAAGGCTAATCTTTCTGGTGAAGTCCCTCACGTAATTAAATCTGTAACTAATGTTATAGGTTTTTTAGGAGAAACTAAAGGAGGTGATCCAGTTCCGTTAAGACAATCAGAGGTTAATAGAATGTTAGGAAAAGTTGACGAATTTTCGTTACAAGAAGAATCAGATATAATTATCCCTTTCATTCATGGAGAAAATGTAAAAGTAATCGATGGTCCCTTTAATGGATTTGATGGTACTATTGAAAAAATAAACGAAGAAAAGAGAAAACTTGAAGTTATGGTTAAGATTTTTGGAAGAAAAACTCCGCTTGAGCTTAGTTATATGCAAGTTGAAAAATTATAAATGTTACATAATAACATTGATTTTATTGCTTCCAATAATAAAATCAATTGAAATTTAAATTGGTAATATGGCTAAAGAAATAGATAAGGTTCTAAAGTTACAGGTTAGAGGAGGTGCTGCAAATCCATCACCCCCAGTTGGTCCCGCATTAGGTGCTGCTGGAGTTAATATTATGGATTTTTGTAAGCAATTCAATGCCAGAACTCAGGACAAACCAGGAAAAATTTTACCTGTTGTTATAACAGTTTACAAAGACAAATCATTTGATTTTGTAATCAAAACTCCTCCAGCTGCAGTACAGCTTTTGGAAGCAGCAAAGGTTAAAAAGGGATCTGGTGAGCCAAATATTAATAAGGTTTCTAAGGTATCTTGGGATCAGGTGAAAAAAATAGCAGAAGACAAAATGGTAGATTTAAATGCCTTCACTGTTGAATCTGCTATGAAAATGGTCGCAGGAACCGCAAGATCAATGGGTATTAATGTTAAGGGAGGTAAAGCGCCTGAATAATTTAATCAAAATGGGAAAATTAACAAAGAATAGAAAATTATCGGAAGCAAAAGTGGACAAGTCTAAGCTTTATAATATTGATGAAGCTTGTTCCTTGTTAAAAGATATAACCACTACTAAGTTCGATGCCTCAGTTGATTTGGCTGTTAGATTAGGAGTTGATCCTAAAAAAGCCAATGAAATGGTAAGAGGTGTAGTTTCTCTTCCAAATGGGACCGGAAAAGACATGAAAGTTTTAGCATTAGTTTCACCAGATAAAGAAGATGAAGCTAAAAATGCTGGAGCTGATTTTGTTGGACTTGATGAATATATTGATAAAATTAAAGGTGGGTGGACAGATGTTGATGTAATAGTTACTATGCCTAGTGTTATGGGTAAACTTGGACCTTTGGGCAGAATTTTAGGTCCAAGAGGTTTAATGCCCAACCCTAAGACTGGTACTGTTACCATGGATGTAGGTAAGGCAGTCTCTGATGTAAAAGCTGGTAAAATTGATTTTAAAGTAGATAAGGCAGGTATTATTCATGCCCCTATCGGAAAAGTCTCTTTTTCCCCTGATAAAATTGCAGGAAATGCTAATGAATTACTTCAGACACTAATTAAAATGAAACCGACATCATCCAAGGGTACGTATATTAAAAGTATATTTATATCCTCTACTATGAGCCCTAGTTTAGCTATTGACCCTAATATATAATTTGTAATTATGACAAGAGAAGAAAAATCAGTAGCAATTAATGAAATTCATGATGTATTAAAGTCAAATAAAAATATTTATTTGACGGATATTTCTGGATTAAATGCACTTGAGACATCGAATCTTAGAAGAATGTGTTTTAAAGCTGGTGTTAAGTTATCAGTGGTTAAAAATACTTTGCTTGAAAAAGCAATGGAAAATTCGGATAAAGATTTTGGTGATCTAAGGGATTCGCTTAAAGGTAACACTTCAGTTATGATTGCTGAAGTAAGTAATGCACCAGCAAAGGTTATTAAGAATTTTAGGAAAAAGTCTGAAAGACCAATTTTAAAAGGTGCAATGATTGAAGAAGATATTTATATTGGTGATGATCAGTTAGAAATATTATTTGCAATTAAGTCTAAAGAAGAATTAGTTGGAGATATTATTATGTTACTGCAATCTCCAGCTAAGAATGTTATTTCTGCCCTTTCATCAAGTGGCGGTAAACTTTCAGGAATACTTCAAACATTATCAAGTAAATAATAATTAAGTAAAAAATAAAAACAGAAAAATGGCAGATTTAAAAACTTTCGCAGAACAGCTGGTTAACTTATCCGTTAAGGAGGTAAGTGAATTGGCTGATATTTTAAAAAATGAATATGGTATTGAGCCAGCAGCAGCAGCAGTAGCAGCTCCTGCAGCATCGAGTGGTGCAGGTGGAGATACCGCAGAAGAAAAATCAGAATTTGATGTTGTTTTAACAGCAGCAGGTGGATCAAAACTTGCGGTTGTTAAATTGGTAAAAGAACTAACAGGTCTAGGTCTAAAAGACGCTAAAGAACTTGTTGATGGAGCACCAAAGACAATCAAAGAAGCAGTAAGTAAAGACGAAGCTGAAGGATTTAAAAAATCTTTAGAAGAAGCTGGAGCTGAGGTTGAACTTAAATAAGTTCAATTTAAACCACAATGAGGCATAGTTATAAAGGTAAATTTATAACTATGCCTTTTGGTGTACTTAACTGATTTTTATAACTCATTTTTTAAATAAAACTTATATGTCATCTAAATTAGCTGAAAGAATAAATTTTTCTTCGATAAAAAACGCTAGTCAATATCCTGATTTTTTGGATATTCAAATAAAATCTTTTCAAGACTTCTTTCAATTAGAAACTAAATCAGACGAACGTGCTGAGGAAGGATTATATAATACATTTCAGGATAATTTTCCTATAACTGATGCTAGGAATCAATTCGTTTTAGAATTTCTTGATTATTTTGTTGATCCGCCTAGATATGCAATTCAAGAATGTATTGAAAGAGGCTTAACATACAGTGTTCCTTTAAAAGCAAGATTAAAATTGTATTGTACTGACCCTGAACATGAAGATTTTGAAACAATTGTTCAAGATGTTTACTTAGGCACAATTCCTTATATGACACCCAGTGGTACTTTTTGTATCAATGGCGCAGAAAGGGTAGTTGTTTCACAATTACATAGATCACCTGGGGTATTTTTTGGTCAATCTTTTCATGCTAATGGGACAAAACTGTATTCTGCTCGAGTAATACCTTTTAAAGGATCATGGATTGAATTCGCAACTGATATTAATAGTGTTATGTATGCATACATAGACAGAAAAAAGAAACTTCCTGTTACTACATTGTTTAGGGCTATTGGATACGAAAGAGATAAAGATATTTTAGAAATTTTTGATTTAGCTGAAGAGATTAAGGTATCTAAGGCTAACTTAAAAAAGTTTTATGGAAGAAAATTAGCAGCACGTGTTTTAAATACATGGCATGAAGATTTTGTTGATGAAGATACAGGTGAAGTGGTCTCAATAGAAAGAAACGAAATTGTTCTTGATAGAGATACAGAGATTGATAAAGAAAATGTAAATGAAATTATTGAATGTGGGGTTAAAACTGTCTTAATTCACAAGGAAATATCAAATCAGGGTGAATATGCAATAATTCATAATACCCTTCAAAAAGATCCTACAAATTCTGAGAAAGAAGCTGTTGAACATATTTACAGACAATTAAGAAATGCAGAGCCCCCAGACGAAGAAACTGCTAGAGGAATAATCGATAAATTATTCTTCAGCGATCAAAGATATAATCTTGGTGATGTTGGAAGATATAGAATGAATAAAAAACTAGGCTTGGACATTGGAATGGATAAGCAAGTTCTTACTACAGAAGATATAATCACTATTATTAAGTATCTTATCGAATTAATAAATTCAAAGGCAGAAATTGACGACATAGATCACTTATCTAACAGAAGAGTAAGAACGGTTGGAGAACAACTATCATCTCAATTTGGAGTTGGTCTTGCCAGAATGGCAAGGACAATAAGAGAAAGAATGAATGTTAGAGATAATGAAGTTTTTACTCCTATTGATTTGATAAATGCTAAAACCTTATCATCTGTAATTAATTCATTCTTCGGTACTAATCAACTTTCGCAATTTATGGATCAAACTAATCCACTTGCGGAAATTACACATAAAAGAAGATTATCGGCTCTTGGACCAGGTGGTTTGTCAAGAGAACGTGCTGGATTTGAGGTTAGAGATGTACATTATACTCATTATGGAAGATTATGTCCAATTGAAACACCAGAAGGTCCAAATATTGGTTTAATTTCTTCTCTTGGTGTTTTTGCTAAGATTAATAATATGGGATTCATTGAAACTCCTTACAGAAAAGTTAAGGATGGAATAGTTGATTTAAAATCAGCCCCAATATATTTAAGTGCCGAAGAGGAAGAAAATAAACTTATTGCCCAGTCTAATATTAAAGTTGATAAATTAGGAAAAATAACTGATGATAAAGTAATTGCTAGACAAGAGGGTGACTTCCCTTTAACGGAACCAAATAATGTTGATTATACTGATGTTGCTCCTAATCAAATTGCATCAATTTCAGCATCATTAATTCCATTTTTGGAACATGATGACGCCAATAGAGCTTTGATGGGCTCAAATATGATGCGACAAGCAGTTCCATTATTATTGCCTCAGTCACCAATTGTTGGAACTGGATTAGAAAAACAAGTAGCTTCTGACTCAAGAGTTCTTATAAATGCTGAATCTAATGGAGTTGTTAAGTATGTTGATGCTAACGAAATAGTTATTAAATACAACAGAAATAAAAACGAGGTTCTAACCAGCTTTGATTCTGACACAGTTACATATAAATTGACAAAATTTAAAAAGACTAATCAAGGTACATGTGTAAATTTAAAATCAATCGTTTCAAAGGGAGATAAAGTAGAAAAAGGTCAAGTGTTATGTGAAGGCTATGCTACAAATAATGGTGAGCTCGCACTTGGTAGAAATGTTCAAGTAGCATTTATGCCATGGAAAGGATATAATTTTGAAGATGCTATTGTAATATCCGAAAAAGTTGTTAAAGATGATGTTTTTACTTCTATTCACATTGACGAATATTCTATTGAGGTGAGAGACACAAAACTTGGTAACGAAGAATTAACAAATGATATTCCTAATGTTTCAGAAGAAGCAACAAAAGATCTTGATGAAAATGGAATGATCAGAATTGGAGCAGAGGTTAACGCAGGTGATATTTTAATAGGAAAAATCACACCAAAAGGTGAAAGTGATCCTACGCCTGAAGAAAAGCTTTTAAGAGCAATTTTTGGTGACAAGGCAGGTGACGTTAAAGATGCTTCTTTAAAAGCACCTCCTTCTTTACATGGAGTTGTTATTGACAAAAAGTTATTTGCGAGATCTGTTAAAGACAAAAGAAAAAGAATTGAAGATAAAGAAAATCTTAAATCTTTAGAGGAAGTTTATGATGCAAAATTCTTTGAGTTAAAAGATATTTTAGTTGAAAAGTTGTACAGCGTTTTAAATGGTAAAACTTCACAAGGGGTTTTTAACGATTTGGGTGAAGAAGTTTTTCCAAAGGGAAAAAAATTCACACAAAAAATGTTGAATTCTGCAGATGATTTTGCTCACTTGGTTTCAACTAAATGGGTTACTGACAAATTACTTAACGATACGGTCTCTCAGATAATCCATAATTATAAGATTAAGGAGAATGATCTTCAAGGATCTCTTAGAAGAGAAAAGTTTACCATTTCTGTTGGTGATGAGTTACCATCTGGTATTTTAAAATTAGCCAAAGTTTACATTGCCAAGAAAAGAAAATTAAAGGTAGGTGATAAAATGGCAGGAAGACATGGTAATAAAGGAATCGTTGCGAAAATTGTTCGAGAAGAAGATATGCCTTTCTTAGAAAATGGTAAGCCTGTTGATATTGTTCTAAACCCTTTAGGAGTTCCATCTAGGATGAATATTGGTCAAATATATGAAACTGTTCTAGGTTGGGCTGGTTTAAAACTTGATAAAAAATATTCAACACCTATTTTTGACGGCGCTTCTCTAGACGAAATTAATTCAATAACAGATGAAGCTGGTTTACCTAGATTTGGTCATACATACCTGTATGATGGTGGAACTGGAAAAAAATTCGATCAGGCAGCAACTGTTGGTGTAATTTACATGTTAAAATTAGGTCATATGGTAGATGATAAGATGCATTCAAGATCTATTGGACCTTATTCGTTAATTACCCAACAACCACTAGGTGGTAAAGCTCAATTTGGTGGTCAGAGATTTGGAGAAATGGAAGTATGGGCACTAGAAGCCTATGGTGCGTCAAGTACATTAAGAGAAATTCTGACTGTTAAATCTGATGATGTTTCAGGAAGAGCAAAGACATATGAAGCAATTGTTAAAGGTGAATCAATGCCAACGCCTGGTTTACCTGAATCATTTAATGTATTGATGCATGAATTAAAAGGATTAGGATTAGATATCAGATTAGAAGAATAAATTAAAATATTACATACACTCAAATTATGCGTAGAAATAAAGATAATACCGCTATAAAATTTAATAAAATTTCCATTGGTTTAGGTTCTCCTGAATCTATATTATCAAAATCAAGGGGTGAGGTTTTAAAGCCAGAAACAATTAATTACAGAACTCATAAGCCAGAAAGAGATGGTTTGTTTTGTGAACGAATTTTTGGCCCAGTCAGAGATTATGAGTGTGCTTGTGGAAAGTACAAGAGAATTAGATATAAAGGGATTGTTTGTGATAGATGTGGTGTTGAGGTTACTGAGAAAAAAGTAAGAAGAGATAGAATTGGTCATATCAACTTAGTTGTTCCCGTAGCTCATATATGGTACTTTAGATCCCTACCAAATAAGATAGGTTATCTTTTAGGCTTACCTTCCAAAAAGCTTGATATGATTATTTATTATGAAAGATATGTTGTTATTCAAGCAGGTTCTGCTAAAAATATTGAAGGTGAGCCTCTGAAAAAAATGGATTTTTTAACCGAGGAAGAATATTTAAATGTTCTTGAATCTTTACCTCAAGAGAACATGTATTTAGATGACAGTGACCCAGAAAAGTTTATTGCAAAGATGGGAGCTGATTGCTTGATTGAACTTTTATCCAGAATAAAACTGGATGAACTTTCTTATGAATTAAGAGATAAAGCTAATAATGAGACATCTAAACAGAGAAAAACAGAAGCCTTAAAGAGATTACAGGTTGTAGAATCTTTTAGAGAAGGTAATCATAACAGAGAAAATTTACCTGAATGGATGATTGTTAAGGCTGTACCTGTAATTCCACCTGAGTTGAGACCCTTAGTTCCTTTGGATGGGGGTAGATTTGCAACGTCTGATTTAAATGATCTTTACAGAAGGGTTATTATAAGAAATAATAGACTTAAAAGATTAATTGAAATTAAAGCTCCAGAAGTTATTTTAAGAAATGAAAAGAGAATGTTACAAGAATCTGTAGATTCATTATTTGATAACACTAGAAAATCTTCTGCTGTAAAAACTGAATCTAACAGACCATTAAAATCATTATCGGATTCTTTAAAGGGTAAGCAGGGTAGATTTAGACAAAATTTACTAGGAAAAAGAGTTGATTATTCTGCGAGATCAGTAATTGTTGTTGGCCCAGATTTAAAACTCTTTGAATGCGGGCTTCCAAAAAACATGGCAGCTGAATTATATAAGCCTTTTATCATAAGAAAACTTATGGAAAGAGGAATAGTTAAGACCGTTAAGTCAGCTAGAAAGATTATTGACAGAAGAGATCCTGTCGTTTGGGATATTTTAGAAAATGTTTTGAGGGGACATCCTGTTTTATTGAATAGGGCTCCTACTCTTCACAGATTAGGTATTCAAGCATTTCAACCAAAACTTATTGAAGGTAAAGCAATTCAATTACATCCGCTTGTATGTACTGCTTTTAACGCTGATTTCGATGGTGACCAAATGGCAGTTCATTTACCTCTTGGTCCTGAAGCTATTTTAGAATCACAACTGCTTATGTTGGCTTCACATAATATTTTAAATCCTGCAAATGGATCTCCTATAACCGTTCCATCCCAGGATATGGTACTAGGATTATATTATATGACTAAGCAAAAGCTTTCTGATAAAAATGATAAAGTGTTAGGAGAAGGTTTAACTTTTTATTCCCCTGAAGAAGTTATAATTGCTTATAATGAGAATAAAGTTGATCTTAACGCTACGATCAAGGTTAAAACAAAAGATTTAGATTCAGAAAATAATCTTGTAAATAAAATATTAGAATCAACTGTTGGAAGAGTTCTTTTTAACGAGAAAGTTCCAGAAGTAGCTGGATATATAAATGAAATTCTTACCAAAAAATCTCTAAGAGATATAATTGGACGTATATTAAAGCTTACCAGTGTTCCTGAAACAGCTGAATTTTTAGATGAAATTAAAAACTTAGGCTACAAATTTGCATTTCAAGGAGGATTATCTTTTAGTTTAGGAGATATCATAATTCCAAATGAAAAATTTGATATGATTAAAAGTGCTAATAAACAGGTTGATGTAATCAAATCTAATTATAACATGGGTTTAATTACTAATAATGAAAGATATAATCAAGTTATTGATATTTGGACTTCTACAAACGCAGAATTAACGGAACTTTCAATGAAAAGAATTAGAGAAGATAAGCAAGGATTTAATTCTGTATATATGATGTTAGATTCAGGAGCAAGAGGTTCCAAAGAACAAATTAGACAGCTTACTGGTATGAGAGGTCTAATGGCTAAACCAAAAAAATCTACTGCTGGTGGTGGAGAAATTATTGAGAATCCTATTCTTTCAAATTTTAAAGAAGGACTTTCTATATTAGAGTACTTTATTTCAACTCACGGTGCAAGAAAAGGTTTAGCAGACACTGCTTTAAAAACTGCTGATGCAGGATATTTAACGAGAAGGCTTGTAGATGTTTCTCAAGATGTTATTGTTAATGAAGATGATTGTGGAACCTTAAGAGGTATTTCTGTTTCTCCGTTAAAAAAGAATGAAGAGATTGTTGAAAAGTTATCTGAAAGAATAGTTGGAAGAACCTCTCTTCACGATTTATATGATCCAATTTCAGGTAAACTTTTAGTAAAGTCTGGTCAAGTTATTGGAGATTTAATTGCTACCGACATTGAAAATTCATCTGTTGAGACAGTTGAGGTAAGGTCTGCATTAACTTGTGAGTCTAAAAAAGGTATTTGCGCTAAATGTTATGGTAGAAATCTTGCTACTGGAAAAGATGTGCAAATGGGTGAAGCAGTTGGAGTTGTTGCAGCTCAATCAATTGGTGAGCCCGGTACTCAGCTTACTTTGAGGACTTTCCATGTTGGGGGTATTGCTGGTAATATTTCTGAGGAAAATAGTGTTGTCTCTAAATTCGATGGAAATATTGATATTGAAGATCTTAAAACTGTTAAAGGTAAAAATAATGAAGGTGAAGATGTTGAAATCGTTATTTCAAGAACTTCAGAAATTAAAATTACCGATTCTAATACTGGATTAATCCTTAGTAATAATAATATACCTTATGGTTCTTTCATATACGTAAAAAATAAAAGAAAAATTAAAAAAGGTACTTTAATTTGTGAATGGGATCCATACAACGGTGTAATAATTTCAGATTTTTCTGGTAAAATTAGTTACGAAAATATTGAACAAGGTTTAACATATGAAGTTGAAATTGATGAACAAACTGGTTTTCAAGAAAAAGTAATTATAGAATCAAGAAATAAAAAATTAATTCCAACATTACTTGTAAAAAATTCAAAAAATGAAATTATACGTTCTTATAATTTACCTGTCGGTGCTCACCTAGTTGTTAATGATGGTGATAAAATTGAATTAGGAAAAATATTAGTAAAAATTCCGCGAAAATCTGCAAAGACAGGTGATATTACAGGTGGTTTACCAAGGGTTACAGAATTGTTTGAAGCAAGAAACCCTTCTAACCCAGCTATTGTAAGTGAAATTGACGGAGTTGTGTCTTTTGGTAAAATTAAAAGAGGTAATAGAGAAGTTATTATTGAGGCTAAAACTGGTGAAATCAGAAAATATCTCATTAAATTATCTAATCAAATCCTTGTTCAGGAAAATGATTTTGTAAAGGCTGGGACACCAATGTCTGAGGGATCAATAACTCCTAATGATATTCTTAATATTAAGGGACCCTCTGCGGTACAGCAATATCTTGTAAATGAAGTACAAGAAGTTTATAGATTACAAGGAGTAAAGATAAACGACAAACATTTTGAAGTAGTTGTAAGGCAGATGATGAGAAAAGTTAGAATTCAAGATTCAGGAGACACTATATTTCTTCAAGATCAATTAATACATAAGTCTGATTTTATTGCAGAGAATGATAGTATTTATGGAAAGAAAATTATTGAAGATTCTGGCGATTCAGAATCTTATAAAGTTGGTCAGATTATTTCTTCCAGAGATTTTAGAGATGAAAATTCCATTCTTAGAAGAGAAGATAAAAATTTATTAATCGCTCGTGATGCAAGACCTGCCACTGCAACTCCAATTCTTCAAGGAATTACTAAGGCATCTCTTCAAACTAAATCTTTTATTTCTGCTGCTTCTTTCCAAGAAACAACAAAAGTATTGAATGAGTCGGCTGTGAATGCTAGAGTTGATTATCTAGAAGGATTAAAGGAAAATGTTATTGTCGGACATAAGATACCTGCTGGTACTGGTTTAAGAAGATATGATGATATAATTGTTGGTTCCAAGGATAGCTATGATAAATTAATCAATAGCTCAGCTACAGACGAAGAGATTAATATTAATTAAAGATAATTTCAATGAGTAAGAAGAATGATAAAAACACGAAAATAAATATAGAATTAGACGAAAAAACTGCTGAAGGAGTTTATTCAAATCTAGCTATTATAAATCATTCTGTTTCAGAATTTGTTATTGATTTTATTTCAGTAATGCCTGGGACTCCTAAAAATAAAGTAAAGTCTAGAATTATTATTACTCCTCAACATGCAAAAAAATTAGCAAAAGCATTAAATGATAATATCAATAGATTTGAAAATAATTTTGGTCCAATTAAAGCTTATGAAAATCCAAAATTTCAAATGAATTTTGGACCAACAGGCGAAGCATAATTTATTAGGTTTATTCGTTTTCCATTGCTATTTTTGATTTATGCAACAAGAGAATGTAGTTTTAGTTGATACAAATAATAATAAGTTGGGCTTAATGCCAAAAATGGAAGCTCATATTAAGGGTATTTTACACAGGGCTTTCTCAGTAATAATTTTTAATAATAATGGTGATATAATGCTTCAAAAAAGAGCACGAACCAAGTATCATACACCAGGTTTATGGTCTAATACTTGTTGTAGCCATCAAAGAGATAATGAAGACAATATAACTGCTGGAAAACGGAGATTATATGAGGAAATGGGCTTTACTACTCAATTACAAAACTTTGATTCTTTTATTTATAAAGTCTCATTTTCAAACGGGTTGATTGAACACGAATTTGATCATATTTTGACAGGTGTTTATAATGGAATTCCAAACTTAAATAAAAAAGAAGTTGATCAATGGAAATGGGTTTCTATTGACTATTTATATCATGATATTAATAATAACCCTGATAATTACACAGCTTGGTTTAAGATAATAATTAATAAATATTCAGAAAGTTTAAAAAAATGGAAATTACAGTAAGTAGAAAAGCTCATTTCAATGCTGCGCATAGGTTATTTAACGAAAGTTGGTCTGATGAAAAGAATCAAAGAATTTTTGGTAAATGTAATAACATTAATTATCATGGTCATAATTATGAACTGATAGTTAGTGTTACCGGCAAAATTAACCCTGAAACTGGTTATGTTATTGATATGGGAGAATTAAAGAAAATAATAAAACAAGAGGTTGAGGAGAAATTAGATCACAAAAACTTAAATTTAGACTTAGAGTATTTTTCAAATGTGATTCCTTCTGCTGAGAATATATGCATATATATTTATAATTTATTAAGAGATAAGATTTCTAAAGATTTGGATATTTGTATTACACTATATGAAACACCCAGAAATTTTGTTAAGTATCCTCCTAAATAGTTAACTATGTCTAATATTTTTTTAGAAATTCAAAATGAAATTAAATCTAGAGGATATGATATCATAGGTTATGATTTTAATAGGCCTTGGGGAGGATTTTTATTAATCAATGAGTCACAATCAGAGAAATTTGTAAATGAATTTATCTCTGATCATATTGATAAAATAGACGGAAGGGTAAGCCCTAAGATCTTAATTGTAAATCCAAACTCTAAACTATCTTGGCAATATCACCATAGAAGAAAAGAAATTTGGAGGGTGTATAGAAATGAAGTAGGTGTTGTAAGATCTATGAACGATATTGAAAATGAAATAAAAGTTTATAAAGAGGGAGAATTAATTAAATTTGAGAATCATGAAAGGCATAGGCTAGTAGGTTTATCCAAAACAGGAATTGTAGCTGAAATATGGATTCATACTGATAAAAATAACCCGTCAAATGAAGAAGATATAGTCAGGTTAAAAGATGACTATTTTAGGGATTAGAAATTAATCTACTACCATAATATGTTTTTTTCATTTCTTCAGAAAGGTTTCTAAATATATTTTCTAAATAGTTATAGTTGATATTTTCTTTGTATTTGTATGCTAAATAAGGAGATAAAATATTCGTATTATTATTTATACAATAATTAACAATAAACAATATTTTTTTTTGAGTAAACTTCACTCTTTCCTTGCTTAAGGAATCATATTTTTTTTTGTTTTTTTCTACAGATGCTTCTATTTGTTGTCCCAGCATTTCTAGATCATTATCTTCGTATTTATTTATCTGGCTTTTTAGTTTCTCAAATTCAGAGTTTAACAATGAATTTTCTATTTTACCGTTAAATTCAAACTTTTCTTTGGAACTTGTAAATAATATTTTAGTTGAGGCTTCTGAAATGAAACTAAAGCTATTTTCTGATTCTTTTGATTCAATTTTTAGTACTAATTCTAAAGGTTCATTTATATAAGCAGTTAAATTAAAATTTTCATTTACTACTATACTTGAATCTAACAATGTATTATTTTCAGGTTGAATTAAATAAATATTGGAATTATTTAAACCTTTAATTTTTCCACTGATGCTTATTTTATCTTTATCTGATAAACATGAACAAAAAAAAACAAAAACGATTACTGTAAATTTTTTCATTTAAATATCAATCCAATAAGTAAGTTTAAGATTAATTGATCTGTTTTTTACTCTTGGAATAAAAATACTATTATATCTATTATCTGTATAATAATTATCGTTGTAGACTAAAAATAAATCTGACAAGGGTGCAAACCTCCATTGCAATCTTGTATTTAAACTTAAATTTTCACTTTGATTACTATATTGCATAAGAGTTGCCCAATAAATATTTTTTGAAAATGTAATCTCAAATCTTGGTGCAATCAAAAGAATATTTGCGGAAGAATATGGTTTCGGTAATTTTACTTTATCATATTTTATTTCAATTGAACTTGTAAATTTTGGTCTTATTCGTTGACTAAGTTCAATATCTAGAGATGTTTTTGTTCCATTGTAAAACTTTCCGTATGAAGGTCTAATCTCGTAGTTAAAATCTTTTGAATAATCTGAATTGTAAGAAATATTAAAATTGGTATAATAGTATTCTGAGTTTGCAGGCAAAGGATTACCGTTATTAGTCCCAGTGGGATCAAAATTCTCATATAAATAGGTATAGTTATTCCACATACTAATATTTATTCTCTCACTATTTATTCCATATGTATCAAATTTTGATATTATATAATAATCGGATATTTCATTATTTAATCCGGGCTTTAATATAAAAACAGGTGTAAATTCAAATCTGTGATTAAGAAACCTAGATTTCTCTGGCCAAATGGTGTAACTTATTTCAGGGTAAACTTTAATTATATCATTTCGCCTTACATAACCTAGATCTGATCTGTAATCATCTCCTATATATAAACCTGCAGCTCTAAATCCAAAATTTCTTGATTCATAAGATGTAC
>CERK01041300.1_pt1 | contig 14441 bp, 10 predicted proteins | sample 530771 | NCBI WGS metagenome assembly CERK01 (sample SAMEA2620950, study PRJEB7988) | marine metagenome | biome: marine biome (ENVO:00000447); feature: deep chlorophyll maximum layer (ENVO:xxxxxxxx); material: "saline water (ENVO:00002010), including plankton (ENVO:xxxxxxxx)" | depth 30 m
ATTAGAAAAGATGTTCGTAGAGATTTTAAAAATCCTAAATTACGCTCCATATTGGAGTTTCCAGTTTTATTTTTGGGAGCAAAAGCCTCAAATACACCAGCTTTTTACAATTTTATGAATTATGCAGATTTTGGTATTGGCACATTTCAACCACCAAATGGATTCCATGATTTGGTTAATGCAATGGTAGATCTGGGTAAGTCATTAGGGGTCAAATACAAAGTCAACCATAAACTTTCAAAAATCAATGTTAGAAATAAAAAAGTAGAGAATATTGTGGTAAATGGTAAATCAACAGATTGTGACTTAATTTTATCAGGCGCTGATTATCACCACACAGAAAGCTTATTACCCGTCAAATCTAGACAATACAACAACAAATATTGGAAATCTAGGGTCTTTGCACCCTCCTCTTTACTTTTTTATGTAGGCTTTAATAAAAAATTAAAAAATGTTCAACATCACAATCTAATATTTGATACAGATTTCAATAAACATGCTGAAGAAATTTACGATTCACCCAAATGGCCAACGGACCCACTTTTTTATGCAAATTTTACCTCAAAAACAAATACTAAAACCGCACCAGAAGGTGCTGAAAATGCATTTTTTTTAATTCCCATAGCAATTGATCTTATTGACAACGAAGAAACAAGGGATAAGTATTTTGAAAAAATTATTAAGAAAATGGAACTCTACACAGGTCAAGAGCTCAAAGATTCCATTACGTATAAAAGGAGTTTTTGTGTAAATGACTTTAAGAATGAATACAATTCCTACGGGGGAAATGCATATGGCTTGGCCAATACATTATTTCAAACAGCATTCTTGAGGCCAAACATTAAAAGTAAATTGGTACAAAATTTGTATTTCTGTGGTCAACTTACTGTTCCAGGGCCTGGTGTGCCGCCTGCTGTTGTTTCTGGCGAGTTAGTTGCTAATTTGATTAATAAATAATAATTTATCGTTAAATTGTAAAAAAATTCTAATGAAGAAAATTTTTGACGAAGTATCGTACAGTTGTAGTGAAAATGTTACTAAAACATATAGTACATCTTTTTCACTAGCAACAAGACTACTTTCTGAAAATATAAGAAGAGATATTTATAATATTTATGGTTTTGTGAGGTTTGCAGATGAAATTGTAGACTCTTTCCATGATTATAATAAAAAAGAATTGTTCGAAGATTTTTCTATAGACCTATACAAAGCATTAAAAAATAAAATTCATTTAAACCCAATCTTAAATTCATTTCAGCATACTTTTCACAAATATGATATTGACATTAGTTTAGTTGACGCTTTTATGAAAAGTATGAAAATGGACTTAAGTAAGAAGAAATACTCCACTGTTAAAGAATTTAAAGAATATATTTACGGATCCGCAGATGTAGTTGGACTAATGTGTCTAAAAGTCTTTGTACAAGGAAATCAAAAACTATATTTAAGTCTTAAGGAAAATGCAATGAGTTTAGGTTCTGCTTTTCAAAAAGTTAATTTCCTTAGAGATTTAAAAGCCGATAAGGAGGATTTAAACAGATCTTATTTTCCAAATACAAGTTTTAAAAACTTAGACGAAAAAGATAAAGATTTTATAATTTCTGATATTGAAAATGATTTTTTGAAAGGACTTGAAGGAATAAAGAACCTTCCCATAGAAGCAAAATTTGGAGTTTTTATGGCATACAGATATTATAATCAACTACTTAAAAAATTAAAGAAAACGCCTGCAACAGAAATTATAAATAGAAGAATTAGGGTGCCTAATCTAAAAAAATTAGAACTTCTCACTAGAAGTTATGTAAAATATCAGCTAAACTTACTTTAATGAATATACTATTACAAATTTTAATATTTTTTATAACTTTTTGCTTCATGGAATTTATGGCTTGGTTTTCTCATAAATACATAATGCACGGATTTTTATGGACATTACACAAGGATCATCACAATCAAAACTTAAAGACCTCTTGGTGGGAAAGAAATGATTTGTTTTTTGTATTCTATGCCGTTGTTAGTATGATCTGTTTTTATTCCCAAGTGGAATTAGAGTTTAACTTTGGTTTTTCTATAGGATTCGGAATTATGGCATATGGTCTTACCTATTTTATAGTTCACGATATTTTTATTCATCAGAGATTTAAATTCTTACGAAAAGCAAATAATTGGTATGCTAAGGGAGTTAGAAAGGCACATAAAATGCATCACGCTAATATCAAAAAAAACGGTGGAGAAAGTTTTGGAATGTTATTTCCCCCTTTGAGATATTTTAAGGATAATTAATTCTATATAAAATTATTAGTTAAATGAAAACCATTTCACAATTTGATTATATTATTGTTGGAGGGGGTCTTTCAGGTTTGCATTTATCATATTCTTTTCAAAATGATAATTATTTTAAAAATCATAAAATCCTAGTAATTGATAATTTTAAGAGCAAAAAAGAAAATAATTTTTTTTCATTCTGGGAAAAAGGTAAAGGAAATTGGGACTCAATTCTAAAAAGTAAATGGAGAAGCGGAAAATTTTTCTCTAATTACGGAAATGTAAATATGGATTTTTCTAATTATAATTACAAGACTCTTAACTCATTAGATTTTTTCAAATTTGTTAGAAAAAAATTAGAGAAAAAAAAACAAATAAAATTGATTAAAGATAATATTCTAAAAATTAGAGAAGATAATGAAAAAGTTGTCGTAGTTGGAAATAGAAAAAATTATTATGGAAAACATGTTTTTGATTCAAGACCTAATAAAAAATTTATAAGAGAATTTAATAATTACACTACTTTAAAACAACATTTTTTAGGATGGATTATAAAAACAAAAGAAAAAAAAATTAATAAAAAATCTTTTGTGTTTATGGATTACAGAATTAAAGACAAAAGCTCTACCGCATTCACATATGTTTTACCTTTTAAGAAAAATAAAGCTTTGATTGAACATACCTATTTTTCTAAAAACGAATGTGAAAAAAATGTTTATGAAAAATACCTTATGGAATATATAGAAAAATTCCTCAAAATATCTGATTATGAAATAATTGAATCTGAAAGTGGAGTAATTCCCATGACCTCATACCCTTTTTATAAAGATTCGTCAAAAAAAATTACAAAAATAGGATCTGCGGGAGGGTGGATTAAACCATCTACTGGATATTCATTTTATAATTGTGAAAAATATTCTCTTAAAATTTTGAAAAACATCAAAAAAGGAAAAAGTCTAACAATAACTCAGAAAAAAAAATATATGTTTTTAGATAAAATATTACTTGGTGTACTTTCTCAGTTTAATCATAAAGGGGATATGATATTTTATAAAATGCTTAACAAAAATAAAACTGATAGAATTTTACGTTTTTTAAATGAAGAAAGCAGTAATATTGATGATTTAAAAATTATTTTTTCGTTAAGATCTATAGACTTCGTTAAAGTTTTTATTCAAAGTCTTTATAAAAAAATCTTATAAATTATCTTTTTTAATTAGGTTTAGCGCAGATCCTTCATCATACCATTCAATTTGAGACTGATTGTAGGTATGATTTAATAAAATCCTATCACTTTTGCCATCAGAATGACTAATTAATAGTTCAATTTGTTTTCCAGGTGAAAAAATATCTAGATTAATAAAAGCGAATAAATCATCTTCCTGAATTAAATCATAATCATTTTCATTTGAAAAAGTTAAAGCTAACATACCTTGCTTTTTCAGATTTGTTTCATGTATTCTTGCAAAAGATTTTACGATTACAGCACAAACACCAAGATGACGTGGTTCCATAGCAGCATGTTCTCTGGAAGATCCTTCGCCATAATTATGATCACCCACAACAACGGTCTTTATATTTTCTAATTTATATAGTCTCTGAGTATCAGGAACTCCACCATATTCACCCGTCAAATGATTTTTAACAAAATTTGTTTTCATATTAAAGGCATTAACTGCACCAATTAGACAGTTATTTGAAATATTATCTAAATGGCCTCTATATCTTAGCCATGGACCAGCCATCGAAATATGATCTGTTGTGCACTTTCCATAAGCTTTTATCAAAAGCCTAGCATTTTTAATATTTCTTCCTATGGGTACAAACGGATCTAACAGTTGTAACCTTTCAGATTTTGGATTAACCGAAACTATAACAGAGCTTCCATCAATTTCTGGTTCAATGTAACCTGAGTCTTCACAATCAAAACCATCCATAGGCAATTCCACTCCAACAGGTGGATCTAACATTACTTCTTCACCTATCTCATTAACCAATTTGTCTTTAGTAGGGTCAAAATCTAATTTACCGGCTATAGCAATGGCGGCAACAATTTCAGGTGAACCAACAAATGCGTGTGTATTTGGATTTCCATCAGCTCTTTTTGAAAAATTTCTGTTAAAGGAATGAACAATAGTATTTTTTTCTTTTCCCTTCAAATCACTTCTATCCCACTGACCTATACAAGGACCACAAGCATTGGTAAAAATTGTTGCATTTAAATCCTCAAATATTTTTAATATTCCATCTCTTTCAGCTGTATATCTTACCTGTTCAGAGCCAGGATTAATTCCAAAATCAGATTTGGTCATTAAATTTTTATCAATCGCTTGTTTTGCAATCGAGGCAGCTCTGGTTAAATCTTCATATGAAGAATTTGTACAAGAACCTATTAAACCCCAATCTACTTTAAGAGGCCAATCATTTTCTTTTGCTTTATTTCCTATTTCAGAAATTGGGGTTGCCAAATCAGGTGTGAAAGGGCCATTTAAATGTGGTTTAAGTTCAGAAAGATTGATCTCAATTAATTGATCAAAAAACTTATTAGGGGAATCATAAACCTCTTTATCAGCAGTTAAATAATCCTTTATTATATTAGCCTCAAATGCAACATCTTTTCTGTCTGTTGCATTTAAATACCTTTCCATGGACTTATCATATCCAAAAGTCGAAGTTGTTGCACCAACTTCAGCTCCCATATTACATATAGTTCCTTTACCTGTACATGATAAAGATTTAGCACCAGGCCCGAAATATTCAATTATACAGCCTGTACCACCTTTAACTGTTAATACACCTGCAACTTTTAAAATAACATCCTTTGCAGAAGTCCACCCATTTAATTCACCTGTTAATTTAACTCCAATTATTTTTGGAAACTTTAATTCCCACGGCATTCCAGCCATAACATCAACGGCATCAGCACCACCAACTCCGATAGCTAACATACCTAAACCTCCAGCATTGACTGTATGGGAATCGGTACCGATCATCATACCACCCGGAAATGCATAATTTTCTAAAACTACTTGATGAATAATTCCAGCACCAGGTTTCCAAAAACCAATTCCATATTTGTTGGAAACATTTTTTAAGAATTCGAAAACTTCACTGCTAACCTTATTAGCCTGAAAAAGATCTTCTTTAGCACCCATTTTAGCTTGGATAAGGTGATCACAATGTACAGTTGTTGGTACTGCCACTTTTTGTTTTCCTGCCTGCATAAACTGTAATAAAGCCATTTGAGCTGTAGCATCTTGACAAGCGATTCTGTCAGGCTTAAAATCAACATAATCTTTTCCCCTTACAAATGGTTTATTTACCTGATTCCAAAGATGTGAATATAATATCTTCTCAGAAAGAGTTAGTGGTTTATTTACAATACTTCTGGCATAATCAACATTTTTTACAATGCTTGAATAAACCTTTTTTATCATTTCAATATCAAACGCCATTTACAGTTGAGTTTATATATTTAAAACAAAAATAAAAAATACCCATAAGTAAAAAAATAATTATGTTATTATTAAGAGTCTAAAAAAATTTAAGCAAGTAATTTAAAGAAATCTTATTTTTTAAGCCAATTACTAAAGAAATCACAATCTCTAAACTCATTATTTATATTAATGTAGGTGTCAAAAATCTTTTCATTTTGCCACTTTTCAATCTCTTTTAATTGTTTGTTTTGCAATGCTAGCTTTTGAATTTTAATATAGTCTTTGGAAAAATCAGCAACATGTTCATCATATCTATTTGAAACTGTAAGAATTTTAAACTTTACAGGATTAACCCTGTCTTCATCTTGAAAAATCAGACTTACCTCATCATCCTTAAGATTTACTATTCTAGAGTAAAGTTCAGGGTCCATTTTGGTTAATTCAAAATTATAATCTTGTGTTTCTGGATTTATTAATAATCCACCATCATATTTTGTTTGAATCTCATCACTGGCTTCAAAAGCAGCATCAGAAAAACTAATTTGTCCTGAAATGATTTTTTCTCTGATATTTTGAATTCTTGATTTTGCGTTATTAATTTCTTCTTTTGTGATTTCTGGCCTTATAAGAATATGTCTAATGTCATACTCTTGTCCTCTAATTTTTTCTAAATAAATAATATGAAATCCAAAATCAGTTTCAAAAGGATCTGAAATTTCCCCTTCAGTTAATGAAAAGGCAACATCATTAAACTCTTTTACCATTGGAGATGTTTTTCTGTTTATAATATATTTTCCACCGTTTTTTCTAGATTGAATATCATCACTGTAAAGAACAGCTTTAGTAATAAAACTAGCGCCATTTTCGATTATATCAGATTTAAATTCTCTTAATTTATTAATAGCTTTATCTTTTTGAGCCTGACTTGTTTTGGGATATACTACTATTTGAGATACTTTTAATTCGGTGCCAAAAACAGGACGTTCTTTTTCCGGAATTAAATTAAAAAATTGTCTTACCTCTTCCGGCGTAATCTCAATATCTTCAATTATTGATTGTTGCATTCTCTTGGCTAATTCTGAATTTCTGTTTAATTCAAACATTTCATTTCTCAAATCTTGTTCTGAGTCCTTTTTGTAATATTCTATTAATTTTTCCATTGATCCAATTTGTTCAGCAAAAGCGTTAATTTGTTGATCTACATAAGACTGAATTTCAGTATTATTTACTTCAATACTGTCTTGAATTGCATGATGTTGATAAAGCTTATCTTCCAATAATTTTCCAAAAACCTGACACTTAGAAATATTTTCGATTGAAACACCTGACATATTTAACTGAGTAAATTGTTTTTCAATGTCAGATTCAAGAACAATAAAATCACCTATCACAGCTGCTACACCGTCAAGCTTAACCCTTTCTTGTGAAACTAAATTGGATGTAAAAAAAATAATAAAGGAAACAAAAGTTATAAAATATTTCATATTAATAAATTTCTAATTTTTTTTTCAAAATTGCGTTACTCAAAATTTCAGATTTAATTTTAGATGATAACATTCTTTTCTTATTATTTAATGATATATATTCTAAAGTTGGCAATATATATGATTTTGGCGAATATTCACCACTATTTCTTGAGTCAATAATTTTTATGAGATATAATCCTAATGAATCTTCGTATTTTAAAAATTTATTTTTTTTTAATGTATAAAATCTAGTATCATCAATAAAATAAAAGTTGTCTCTTATTTCTTTTTGTGTGGACCAACTAATATTGTTTAATAAAAAGCTACTATATCTAAAGGAGATAGAATCAAGAAATAATTGATCGTTTGTTCTATAATTTTTAAAAGATTTAATTACCTCATCAGAATCAGAAAAATTTAAAGGAATTTTAATAAAAAGATGTTTAAATATATCGTTTTTTAAAAAAAATAATTCCTTATTTGTGTTAAAAACACTATCAATCTCTAAACTATCAACTTTTAAATCAATTTCAGAATTAATTAGCGCTTCAAGATATGATTCAGTCAACAAACTTGACCTATATTTTTGAACAAGATATTCAATTGTATCGATTTTTTTATCATCTAAATTTAATCTAGCATAATCAATTAAAATTTTTTCCGTTGCCCATTCGTTAATAATATAATTTGCTCTAGTTAAGGAATCCTTAATTTGGACATCATTCATAAGTTTTAAAAATTCATTTTTTAACAAATAAGAATTTTCATAACTGGCAATTATTTCAGATTCTTTTTGTGGAGAATAGATACAAGATGTTAGTACAGTTAGTAATATGAAAATTATTTTTTTAATCATAAATCGTATAGTTTTTTAAGCTTTTTTAAAACTTTTCTATTTACCCATACAGAATATTTTAATTTTAACTCATTAATCCAATCGTTTTCTAGAGCTAGCTGATAGTCACTTAGTATATTCGACTTATCATTTTCAAAAGAAGTATATTTCGACTTATTTTTACTATAAAACTCCTTTAACTCTAGTGAATCTGAATAATTTACACCCCATATTTTATCTTGCATTAAATTAAATAATAAAAGACCTTCACTGTATTCTTTTAATATATATCTATATTCAATATTATCATTTTCTAAATTATCTTTATACGTTTCTAACAACTTAGAATTTAAAAATCTCTTGTATTCAACTTTAATTATATTTTCGAGTTTAACAGATTTTCTTTCTCCTTGATTTTCATCAAGATGAATGGCGAAATCAATAAATGAATAGTTTGTATTTAATATTTTAAAAAAAACTTTATCTTTTTCAATATCATCTGGAATATTCCATTTATTGTTAAAATAACTTGAGTCGATTAAAGAAGAAAAATAATTCAGATTAGAATTATTATAATCAAGATTATATTTGGAGAGAAGAAAAGAATAAAATGAATCCGAAATAAAATTAAATCTTGAACTCTTTTTCAGTTTATTCAATAAATCAAATTTCACATCGTCATATTTTTTAACATCATTTTTTGAATATAACTTAATAATATGCCATCCATACTTTGTTTCAATCGGATTTGAATAATCTCCAATATTTTCTAAACTAAAAGCGGCTTTTTCAAAAGGTATAGAATTAATTTGACCACTAGAAAAAGGACTTAATATACCTCCCTTAAATGAAGAGTTTTTATCTTCTGAATATTTTTTTGCTAAATACTCAAAATCAAATCCTGATTTAATAGAGTCTAGAACTGAATTAATTCTTTTGTATGCATCCCTACTGTTTTTATAAATCATAACATGGGCAACATTAATTTCACCAAGGGACTTTCTTTTTTCATTAACTTTTAAAATATGATAACCAAACTTAGTTCTGAATGGTTTTGAAACACTACCAACAGGCGTGTTATAAGCAATATTTTCAAAAGAATAAATCATTTTAAATGCTGAGAAGTAGCCTAAATCCTCCACAATCATTTTCTTATCTAAATTCCATAAATTATTAAAATCGTTGGTAGATAATTTGGAGAATGAATCTCTCAAGGAAGATAATTTAGAAATTATATGCAATGAGTCATCATTAATTTCATTATATCTTATTAAAACATGAGAGACATTGACTTCAGATTTAGTTCTCTCATACGCTTCTTTTAAATACTTTTCTTCGCTTTCTTTATCAGTTAAAAAAGATTTTTGAAGTTCTTTAATATACTTGTTTAATTCTAGAATATAATTTTTGTCTTTATTTAGACCTATATCATATGCATATGCAAGCTTTAGCTTATAATTTATAAATAAATCTAAATAACCAACAATATCCTGCCTATCTGAATCTTTTATTAAATCAGAGTTTTTATTATAAACTCTTTCAAATTCTTCAACGTAAACTAAACTATCATTAACAGAAAATAGAATATCTTTTTTATCTTGAGAGAATAAATTTACAGAGATAAAAAAAAGAATAATTAAATTTCTATTCATTTACTTGTTTTGATGGACAAAAATATAAATATAAATATAATAACTGTTTATTATCTTGAGTAATTTGGAGCTTCTTTAGTTATGTTTACTCCATGAGGGTGACTTTCGACTATTCCTGATGAAGTAATCTTAATAAATTTTGAATTCTCTTGTAATGATAAAATATCCTTAGCTCCACAGTATCCCATACCAGCCCTCAAACCTCCGACAAATTGATGGATACTTTCAACTAAATCACCCTTATAGGGAACTCTGCCAACAATTCCTTCAGGAACTAATTTTTTTACGTCATTTTCAACATCTTGAAAGTACCTATCCTTACTACCCTGATTCATAGCTTCCAAGGAACCCATCCCTCTGTATGATTTAAATTTCCTACCTTCAAAAATTATAGTTTCACCCGGTGATTCTTTGGTTCCAGCCAATAATGATCCTAACATTACGGATGATGCTCCAGCTGCAATTGCTTTTGAAATATCACCAGTATATTTTATTCCACCATCTGCAATAACAGGTACTTCGTTATTTATTTCATTACAAACCTCTAAAATTGCAGAAAATTGAGGGTAACCAACTCCAGCAACAATCCTAGTAGTGCAAATAGAACCTGGACCAATACCAACCTTAATTCCATCAGCACCTGCATTAACTAAAAATTTTGCTGCTTCAACAGTAGCGATATTTCCTACTACAATATCTACTTCTTTAAAATTTTTCTTTAATTTTTTTAATAAAGTGATAACTCTTTCCGTGTGACCATGAGCTGTGTCTACAACTATGGCATCTGCACCAGAATCGATTAAAGCCTCTGCTCTCAAAACAGAATCATGAGTTACACCAATAGCAGCTGCTACTCTAAGCCTTCCATATTTATCTTTGTTTGCAATAGGTTTAAGCTTAAGCTTTGTAATGTCACTGAACGTGATTAATCCAACAAGCTTGTAGGAATCTGTTACAACAGGTAGCTTTTCAATTTTATTTTGTTGGAGAATAACTTCCGCCTCTTCTAAAGATGTGCCAACACCGACAGTTATAAGGTTTTTTTTGGTCATCACATCAGTAATAATTTTGTCATCACTTTTTTCAAATCTTAAATCCCTATTTGTTACAATCCCCTTTAAAAAACCAGAGTCATCTACAATTGGAATACCACCGATTTTATTTTCTTTCATACTTTTTTTAGCATCGGCTACTGACGAGTCAAGAGGCAAAGTAATAGGGTCAATTATCATTCCGCTTTCGGCACGTTTTACCCTTCTAATTTTATCAGACTGTCTTTTTATAGTCATATTTTTATGAATAACTCCAATACCACCCTCCTGTGCGATTGCTATTGCCATTCTACTTTCAGTAACTGTATCCATAGCTGCTGAAACTATTGGAATGTTCAAAGGAATGTTTTTAGAAAATTTTGAATTTATTTTAACCTCTCTTGGCAATACATTAGAATAACCAGGTACCAACAGAACATCATCATAGGTTAAAACTTCAGAAATTATTTTTTTTGGAAATTTGCTCATGCAATCATAAATTAATTGCATGTAAATATACAACTTGCATATTAAATTTTACGACTTTTATTAATCATTAATAAAAATAATTTAAAAATAATTTAAAAATATATCACTCGCATAATTGTAAGAAACTTCAAAATTAAGAGGATTTATGAAGTTTTTGATGTTATTCTGAGTACAATATGATATAATTTTTTCTGTAGGCATATTGCCTACTAAACTATCGGTGGCCATAGGACACCCTCCAAAACCTTGAATAGCACCATCTAAACGCATACATCCTGACTTTAGTGATATGTCTACCTTATCCTTCCAATTTTTTGGATGAGTATGTAAATGTAGACCAAATTCTATATTAGGATATTTAACAGAGAAAAAAGTAAATACATCACTTATTAATTTTGGGGTAGCTGAACCAATTGTATCACTAAGAGAAATTAATTTCACACCATGGTCTACTAGTTTAGACACCCATCGATCAATAATATTTAAACTCCAAATATCTCCGTACGGATTTCCAAAACACATAGACAAATAGACGACTAACTCTTTGTCACTATTATCAATAATGTCTTTTACAACTAGTAAGTTCTTAAATGATTGATCAATTGATCTGTTAGTATTTCTCATTTGAAAATTTTCTGATATTGAAAAGGGAAATCCAACACATGATATTTTTTTATATTGAGCTGCTATCTCAGCACCTTTAATATTAGCAACTATAACAAGAAGTTTAGATTGTGTATTATTTAGATCCAAAGATTTTATAACATTAGCTGTATCTGAAAGTTGAGGGATAACTTTCTTAGAAACAAAACTACCCATGTCAACTGTATCAAAACCAACATTTAGCAGGCTCTGAATGTATTTAATTTTTTTTTCTGTAGGAATAAATTTTTTAATGCTTTGCATTGCATCTCTAGGACATTCAATGATTTTAAGCTTTGACATTAATGAGTGTTTATTAAGATAAAGTTATGGTATTTTCAGTAAATAATATTATTATACCAATCACTAAAAGAACAATAATATTAAAGAGTTTAGAAAACAAATTAAATTTACTTTTCTTATATGAAATAGTAAAAATTACATCAGAAAATAATATAATAATGCCAAAAACAAAAAAAGTGATAATAATAAATATTAATCCCAGTATAATTATCTGAATTTTAAAAGAAAGAGTTTCTGAAAAAATAAAATTTGAAAAAAATAACGCAAAAAACAAAAAAACTTTTGGATTTAAAAGATTCATAAGAATCCCTTTTTTTAAATTTTTTAAGAAGAAATTTGAGGCTAAAAATTTATTCCCAGAATCCAATACATAATCAGAATTATAAACTTCAAACGACAAATAAAAGATATATATAGCACCTAAATACCTTAAAGCATCAAAAATAAAATCTGATTGAATAATTAATGTACTTAAACCAAAAGCTAGCAAAATAGTGTGAATAAAACAGCCAATAAGTAAGCCAGTAAGAAAAGTAAAACCTGAAAATTTTCCTGATCTAGATGTTAATGCTGCTATATAAATATTATCAGGACCAGGACTGATTGCCAAAAAAAAACTTGAAATAATAAATGAAAGCAACATGTTAATTAATTTAATTTTACAAGAGATGTAAATTTAACTATTTTTGTAGGATAGTGGTTAAAGACTAAATTTAAATTATTATGATTCAAAAAAACTATTTTAAACAATTAATGCTGATTTCTACTTCACTTTTTTGTTTTACATTGTTTTCACAAGAGACTCATAATGGGATTTGTGGATCAGAAGTTCCTGAAAACTTTCTAGAAATCGAAAATAATAACAAAGAAAGTTTTAACCAGTATTTAAATGATTATTACAATAAACTTCATTCTAAAACATCAACTGCGATTACAAATGTTCCGGCAAAAATTCATATTGTAACAGACACAAACGGAGCAACTAACATAACTGAGAGCCAAATTTTAGATGAAATTGACGAAGCTAATTCTTTTTTAGCTAATTCTTTTTTAGAAATAACTATTTGTGAAGAGACAAATTATATTGCTAATAATGCATTGTATGATTTTGATTATGATGAGCAAGAGCTTTTATATCAAAATAATCAGGAGAATATTATGAATATATATTTTGTTGAATCTATAAATCAAGGAGCTGTAGCTGGTTATACTCACTATCCTGGAAGTACTTCACAATATTATGATGTTATAGTCATGGATAATCAGGCTACAACTAATTCTGTAAGCTCAACTTTAATTCATGAATTCGGTCATCATTTTAATGTTCTGCATACGCATGGTTTATCAAACGAGCCTGGTTCTACTGACGAACTTGTGAATGGATCTAATTGCACGTCTGCCGGGGACAGACACTGCGACACTCCTGCAGATCCCCTAATTAACAATTCAAATGTAAGCTCTGTAAACTGCATGTACACCGGAAATGCTACTGATCCTATTGGTCAATATTATAATCCGGACACATCAAATATTATGTCATACTCACCCGATTCATGTACAGACTTTTTCAGTATAGAACAATATGCTAGAATGTATGCGGGTTATCATTTGTTTAGAGGTACATATTATAAATGCCCATCATTTAATGTCGATTTTACATCAGAAATAAATGAAAGTTGTGACGATTATATTTCTGTCAACTTTACAGACACAAGTGTTGGAGCTACTGCCTGGGAATGGGATGTTGATGGAGATGATATTATTGATTATACAGAACAAAACCCATCACATGATTATATTCCAGGGATTTATGATGTAACCCTTAAAATTTCAAACGGATCTGAAATATTAACTAAAGTATTCCCTCAGCATATTAATTTTTCTTCTAATATATATGATACCTCAACGGTTAATCTAAAATTATTTATAGTTGATATAAATGAGAATACATGGGAATTTAAAGACAGTAACGGGACTATATTGTATGAAGGTGGTCCATACGAACAAAACGGAGAACACAATCACGAATTTGATGTTCTGCAATCTGAATGTTATACATTTACCATTTATGATACAGCTGGTAACGGTCTTGACGGTTACAACTGGATGGTTGGTAGTGAGTATTATGAACTAACTACTGAAACAGATGATTTAATATATAGTAATACAAATTTTGGATCTGAAGAATCTAAACTAATAAGTACCGAATATCTTAATTTAAATGCAACTATTCCGAATACAATATCAATTTCACCAAATCCAGCTAATAATTTCATAATGATAAAGTATGAAAATTTAAAACCTGACTATTATACTATATA
>CERK01019781.1_pt1 | contig 13458 bp, 19 predicted proteins | sample 530771 | NCBI WGS metagenome assembly CERK01 (sample SAMEA2620950, study PRJEB7988) | marine metagenome | biome: marine biome (ENVO:00000447); feature: deep chlorophyll maximum layer (ENVO:xxxxxxxx); material: "saline water (ENVO:00002010), including plankton (ENVO:xxxxxxxx)" | depth 30 m
CCTAATATGATGCAACAAAATCCTAATATGATGCAACAAAATCCTAATACAAATGGTAATAAAACAGATTTATTAAATAATTTAGATAAAACATTTGAAAAAGAAATGGATAATTTAATAGGAAATTCATCTTTAACTGATATAAATACTTCAAATGATAATTTTTATAGTAATAAATCATATATAAAAATATTAGCAATAATAGTAATAATATATGTTTTAACTAATGTTAAAATAATATATTTATTTGAAAAAATTATACCAGAATCGATATATATAAAAATAATAGATATAGAAAAATATATATATTCTCTTATTTTTGGTACAGTAGTATATTTTCTTTATAAATCAAAGTATATATAAATTAATTAATATTATCAATAGAAAATTTTATATCAATACCGCTTATATTATTTTCAGTATTAGAAATACCTTGGACATCGTAATCAAAATCATTTAAATTATTTTTATCAAAGTTTTCTTTACTAAATATATATCCATTTTGTGCATCATCTAAATATTTTTCTGATATAAAATCTACTAAAATTTTATTTTGATTATTTGTTTCATATTTTTCCATAAAATTTTCAAACAATTTATTTTTCATATTAATATTATATTTATCATCGATTTTAGTATTAACAATATCTTTTGATTTTTTTTTACTATATATTTCATAATATATTAACATTAATACCATTGCATATATAAATCCAGAAACATAATCATATATACATAACGATGTTATTAAAACAGCAAATACTAATTGTATATGTGCTAACTTCATTTTTTCGTAAAATGGAAAATCATCCATTATTAATATTAATATAAAAACAATTAAACCAAAACCTCTAAGTAAATTGTGTATCATTTATATTATTTCTCTCTATAAAAACTATATAAAAAAAATGAATTTATTATATAAAAAGATATGATATATAGATAAGTGTATAATGAATAATATTATATCTATATATGGATATGGTATTGAAAAATTAAATAATGAAAATATAATAAATGAATTAAAAGAAGAATTAACAGTAATACCAAAAAATTTCAATACACCAGATAAAATAAAATTCGCAATTTATAGTGAAAATAAAAAAAGAGTATATATTCCAAGATATTATGGTTTACAGAAATTTGGTATTCCTTCAATTAATAAATTAAATGAAGGCGAAGACTGTCCTAGTTTAATTTTTAATGGTGAATTAAGAGAACAACAAAAAGAACCAGTTAATAATTTTATTGAAGCAGCAAAGAATCCATTAAAAATGGGTGGTATTATATCAGTACCTTGTGGATTTGGTAAAACTATTATGGCTGTATATATTGCTTGTTATTTTAAAAAAAAAACCATGTTTGTATCTCATAAAGATTTTTTGAATCAGCAATTTTTAGATTCGGTAAAACAATTTGTACCAAATGCTAAAATTGGTAAAATTAAACAATCTAAAGTTGATGTAGAAAATAAAGATTTTGTAATTGCATCACTTCAATCTTTAGCAATGCGCGAATATGATATTAATATATTTAAAAACTTTGGACTTGTAATTATAGATGAGGTACATCATACAGGAGCGGAAGTATTTAGCAAAGCATTTAAATATATGAATGTTCCAATGATTTTAGGATTAAGTGCAACATTAAATAGAAAAGATGGATTAAGAAGAGTATTTGAAAATTATATTGGTAAGTCTGTTTATAAACATATTAATAATGAAAAAATAGAGGTTAATGTTGAATTACATAAATATTTTGATACAAATATTGATTATTGTAATAATTTATTATTATGGAATGGTAAACCAAATTCTGCGGCAATGATTAATAATATATGTAACTATGAAAAAAGAACTTTATTTATATATAATTTAGTTTTAAATATTTTAAAAAATGAAAATAATAGAAAAATATTGATATTAAGTGAAAGAAGGAATCAATTAAAATATTTTGAAAAATTATTTGATAATACAGATTATTCAATTGGATATTATATTGGTGGGTTATCACAGGATGTTTTAAATATTTCTTCTAAAAAACAAATAATTTTAGCAACATATCAAATGGCTGCAGAAGGTATGAATATTCCAACATTAAATACTGTTATATTTGCAAGTCCAATATCAGATATTCAACAAGCAATAGGAAGAATACTAAGAGAAAAACCAAGTGAAAGAACATATATTCCATTATGTATAGATATATGGGATCAATTTTCATTATTCATTGTTAAAGGTTTTACTCGTATTAAATATTATAAGAAAAATAATTATACATTAAAGTATTTTAGTGATAATCAAGAAATTATATATCAAGATAAAAATGAAGAAACTAATAAAAAACTTGAATTTATTGAAGATTGTTAAGTATTTATTTCTTTATTTAAATTAGATTAGATGGATTATAATAATATTATAATATTTCTTATATTTTGTTTAACATTATCATTAATTTATACTAGTTATATAAAATTTGAAACAAAATATAGTATTCAAGATAAAACTAAACCTAAAAAAGAAATCGAAGATTTTTTTATTGAAGATTTAAGTATTGAAAAATTTAATGAAAATAGTGAAGCATTTAATGATAAAGAAGGTTTTGTAAATGAATTAATAATGTCCCAAAAAAAAATAAATAATGTATTTGAATATTTAGATGTACCAATTGAAACAAAAGAAAATGTTATTAAACCAGGAGAAGAATTAATAAAAAAACATGATTCTGATCTTTCTAAATTAAATAATATTTATAATAATTCTAATAAAAAAGAATCTAATTATACATATGAAAAGACAAAAAAATTAAGTACAGATTTACCAATTGCTAATTTACATACTAATATATTATTGAAAACTGAAAATAATAATATTAAATTATCTAATTTATAAAATATGCTCTTTTATCAATAATATATTTATTGTAATAGTCGTCATTTATTTTAGTTTTGTATATATATTCTAATTCTTGAATACTAAATAAATTAATATCTAATAGCACATTTTTATTTTTCTCAACATCTTCTTTAAAATTATTTATAAAAAGTTTTATTATATCTTCAAATTTATTATCATTAATATTTGATGTTGGTTCTATTAATTTTACAAATTCATTATACTTTTTTTTTATAGTAGTATTAGATAATATTTTTATAAATTTATCAATATCGATATATACACACATCAAATTTTTATTATAATTTTTTATAGTACAGTCATATATTTCGCTCTTATTTATAATTTTTCCTTTAGGATATATACCATCAAATTTATACCATTTATCATCGTTACTTAAACTAGTTCTAATATAAGAAACCCAATGTACAGTATCTAAATCATTTTGACCATATGCATGAATATTATAGTCGTGACACACGTTGCCAGCAACAAATCCTAATAATTTTCTAACACCTTTTATAACAGTGTCTTGACTATATAATATTTTATCAATATCTGTTTTATTTGATAAATGCCTTGTTTCAACTGTTAAATATAGATTATTATTAAAAAATGTATGTGATTTCGTAATTATATTATATAATAAATTAAGTGTTAGTTGAGCATCATATTTGTTTCCCCAAACTAAATTTTCATCGATAAGTTGATATAATTGAAGTTTATCAAACAAGTTTTTATGCAAATGTTCATTATACAATAATGTATTTTTTTCATTATTTTCACTTTTAATATATTTATAATTGTAAACAATGTTATTAATATATATATCATTATATATATCTTTAGTATATCCACTATTCATTCTTTCGTCATTAAGTAATAAATACTGAAATATGATATATGGATGAGAAGATAATAGATATAATGATGAATTGACCCAACAACTATCATTCTTATTATCATTATCGAGTGGTTTTAATATATATTTTGAATAATTATTAATAATCATTGATTTTATTTTTTCGTCCATTCTAATAATTAACAATTTTTTTATTAATGATATATATCATATGATAAATAATTTGCAAATGTTAACCATAATATATAACTAGCAATCTTATTGAAATAATAAAATTTGAAAAATTAGCAATAACACTTCCAAGTATTAAAAGAATAAATATATATTTTTAATATTGCATTTATATTTTCTATTATTTAATTAGATAATATAAAAATATGTATATATTAGCTACAATATTTGTGATTATATTTGTTATAACTTTAGTTATATTACATTTTGCCGCATTAATTACATCATTTTATTGTTTTAAACATGGAGTTAATACTGCAAGTATTACTGGATTTTTAATAATGATTTTCATGGGACCATTTTTCTGGTTTTACTATGCTTTTGCAAAGAATTATTGTAAAGAATTATATAATGTCAATCCAATGGTTCAAAATAATGTTAATCCAGTGTCTTAAATTAATTTTCAATAATAAAAAAAAATGATCATTCTTTTTTACATTTTTCTTAATAATGAAACGAAAATATCAACAAGTCGATAATGATGAAATCGAAGTTGAAGAAGTTGAAGAAGTTGACAAAGTTGATTTAAATCAAATTAATGAATATATTACAAAATGGTTTAATGATCAAAATATTAAAATTATTGATAATTAGTATTTACATATAAATAAATAATTTTTATCATTTAAACAAGTTATTCTAATAATTATAATTATAATAATTGTATTAATTATTATAAAATATAATAAAATTATCAATATTTTAATCAAAAAATCTAAAAATTTTAAAATAGATGTCATCAAAATTAAATAAATATATAATTAATTCATTTTTTTAATTTATTTGTATTATTGGTGTCCATTTTTTGAAATCATCATTGTATTTACATTTGAATTTTAATAATGTTGATGCATTTGTATTTTTAAATGCAATTCTTAACAATTTACTTGTTGTTAGCGTTGATACATTTGCAATACCTATACTTTTTTCATTTTGAATGTTCTCTTTTAAAAATAAATTATATACATCTGCTTCACTTGTTTTATTAATCCATAAAATTTTTTCATTTTCACATATTTCTATTCTTTCATTTTGAATTATTGCACTATCTATTTTATGTTCTTTTAATTCACTAAAATCTTTATTTAATACTTTAAAATTAGTTTCATCTTTTACTTCTCTTACAACTGATTTTATACTTTCTTCATTAAAATTAAATAATATTGGTTTTAAATTTGTTTTATAATTCCATAAATAAATACCTCTGCTAGTATAGTTTAATTTTTTGGAAAGTTCCAATAAATTATTGATACTATCTTTGTGAAAATTATAATATACTTTTACTTTATAACTACATACATCAATTACATCATCTTTTATATATTCATTTTCTAACAGATTATATATTATTTTTAATCTACAAGATAAATCAATATTTTTTAAATGTTCACCTTTATAACTAATAATATCATTAAATACCATTATCCATTTTTTATCAAATGTTTTTATCATTTCACCATCTAATAATGTATTTTCAAATAATGATATATCGAATAATCCTTTAACTAAAATAATTCTGGGTTTTTGATAATTTGGATGTATCTTTTTATCAATAAAATATATTATTGGAATATCATTATATTTTGTAAAAAATATATAATATGGATTTCCATTACTTCTTAAACAACATAAATATTTATTGTTTTTTATATATTCTGCACTATTTTCATTTAATAAATAATAATGCTTTTGAATAATTTTTAATCCATATAATTGATATAATTTATTTAAAATAATATCTTTAAAATCATTTGATTTAATATTAAAAGCAATTCTATCAGCAAATGAAATAATACCAGTATGCATAATTAATTTATATTATTTATAATATATTAATCAATTTTTATATATTTATTAATAATAATGACAAAAAAAATAGAAAAAAATATAGTTGGTATTATAATTGGACTTTTACATATATATTTATTTTTTGGTTTTAAAATAATATCTAAATCAAATATAAATTATCATATAAATTTTATAATACATTGGCATCATTGGTTAATTTGTTTAATAGTATTATGTTTTTTATTAATAATTACTAAAATAGAAAAATTTAAAAAATTAAAAAAATATAAATATTATTTATCTGGATATTTAATTACTATGATAATTCATGGATTATTATATGAAGATAGATTTGATTTTAAAATTTATAGGTAAAAAAAATTTTATATATTATATATAAAATAGGAATGGTTTGTATATATACTAAAATAACAAGTCGTTTAATTAATGGTAGAAAAAGAAACATTTATACTAAAAAAAATTCTAGAAAAAAATATATTAAATCTAAAGGAAGAATGATGAATATAAAAACTTATTTAAAAACTGTTAAAACAAAAAGAGGGGGTGGTAAACAAAAAAGTATTGATAAAAGAACTGTAAAAGAACAAATTATCGAGAAAGCGGATGCTATGAAACAAAGAAGAGATCTTAAACTTGTACCATTTTATATGAAAAGTCCAGGACTTTCTAAAAGTAAAAATAAAAGAAGTAAATCTAGAAGTAGATCTAGAAGTACATCAAGAAGTATTTCTCCTTCTCTTCCAAAACCGACTAATATTTTTTGAGTGCGTTTTTTTTCTTTTACTATAATAGGATACTTATAATGGGTGAATATAAATTAGTTGGTAAAAAATCGGTATTAGGTAAAAAAAAATTAGTCTATTCCAAATCGGGTTCTAGAAAACTATATGTAAAATCTAAAGGAAGAATGATGAATATTGTAAAATACAAAAAAATGAAAGTAAAAGCAGTTGCGAAATCTGTTAAAAAAGTTGTTAGAAAAGTTGTTAGAAAATCTAAAAAATCTAGAAAATCTAGAAAATCTAAAAAATAGATTAAAAATGGTTGTAAACAAAAATCTTAAATAAAATTATTTATTTTTCAATTTCTCAATTAATATTGGATTTATATAACTTTTTATACATATATGATATGTGTTATGTAATTTAGTTGCTACTTTTTCAATACCTTTTTTAACAGGATTTTTAGCTGTTTTAATTTCCGGTAATTTCATATATTCGATCAATAAATTATTAGCATTCCATGTTCTCAAATCTTTAGAAGTTATTTTTTCATTATATTTTTTTAAAAAAATATTAACATCATTACTTGTTATATCAAATACTTTATTATCATCACTATTTGATTTTTTTTTTTTTTTAAGATATTTGATAATATTATAATTTAAACATTTTGATATATTTCTAACACCTTTTTTACCAATAAAATCAATAGTTAGTTCATTTTTATAAAAATTTAAATGTTTATACAGTAATGTTGTTATCCCAAAAGAGTTATTTTCTGTTTTATATTTTTCATTACCAATTCTAAATCCACAATTTATAATCATATAAATTACTATTGCTATATTGTATTCATCATTATGTTTATCATAATCTATTATTTTATTGATATCTTCAATAATATTTTTGAAAATTTTATTTAATTTTAAAATTTTTTTATATTTTTTTTCATGCTGTTTTTTAACAAATTCTTGATTATAAATTACTTGTTTTCTATTTTTACTATCATAACCATATGCTAATATTTTTTTATTTTTACCTTCTGGATATATATATACATTTCTATATGCGGGTGGTATCTTAATATTCATTACTTTATAATAATATATTTAAAAATTAAGTATTTATTTTAAATAAATAATGATTGATTTAAAATACTATAATATTATATGTAAATATTATGATATTGTAATTAATAATAAATCTCAAAATATAAGTGCAAGATTAGTTTATAATTTATTTAATAAACATAAAATATTAGATCAAAGACATAGAGATAATATTAATAATTATATGTATAGATATCATTTATATTTTTTAACAAATATCAAGTTAATATAAACTATTGTTAGTGTTATCTATATGTAAATAACTAATAAAATTAAAACTATAAAAAAAATATGAAGTATATCAAATAATATCATTCAAAAATTTAAATAAAGAATTGTTAATATTAATATATTTTTTTATCAAATTCAATTGTTTAATTAAATTTAAATATTTAATTAAACAATATTTTTTTAAACATTTGAAATAACTTTTAATTATATATTTGAATTTTTTTGATCTAATAAATTTTGTTATGTGAGTTTTATTTATACTTGATTTAAATTTATTATTTCTTTTAATGCAATTTTTACATTTACTATTTGCAATATAAAACATATAATATTGTTAATAAATAAAAAGAAAATAATTATCTGAGATATAATATTGTAGAATTTGTTAAATTATATGCAAATCTTTCTCTAAAATAATTTTGTTGATGAAAATAAGTCATATACAATATAATATAAAAAATAGTAGTCATTTAATATTAATATTATTTATTTCTTTAATTAATTTTCAAATATCTAACAAATTTTAACTTAAATGTAATTATTACCATAACAATATACAGAAGACTCACTATCTTCTAAAGTAAAATTGTTTGAACTTCTTTGTTGTAATAGAACAATTTTTTCTTTCAAAACTTCAATTTCTTGTTTTTGTTTTGCATATATTTCACGATGTTGTTCTCGTTCTTCAGTTAATCTTTCTTTTAACATCATAACTTGTGTATTTAAAGTAGAAATAACATTATCAACTTTATTAACATTTATATTAGTTAAGTTTAATTTAGTTGAATTCATTTTATATATTCTAAAATATATGTAAGAAATTAATCAATTTTTAATTAAAAGAAAAAAATTAATTCATTCTTATTACAAATAATGGTTTTACATTTTTTTTAATAGGAAAGATGTATTCAATTGTTTTGTTAATTTCAGTAAATTTAAGTGTACCTTTAAATTCTTTTAATTCATTTTCATTTTGTTTAATATAATTATTTGTAATTATTTTAAATTCTTTAATAAATTCACATAAATTATCATTATATAAATCAATAGTTTTTCCAGTTTTTAATTCATAATTTTTTAATTTTTTAGTTATATTTAAAACAATTTCTAATCTTTCTTGAATTGAATAATTATTATTCATTATAAAAATATATAATACTTATATTTATATAACTTAGTCTTCATTATCATCATCTGATTTAATACGAACCCCTTTCCATCCTTTATTATCAATAGGATAAGGTCCAATACTTTTTTCAAAATAAGCTCTTAATTGATTTCTATCGGGTTGTTTTTTACTTTTAGGAACATTTGAATAACACCATAATCGAAAATCATTGTAAATAGTCATTAGACCTATTCTACTATTAGTATCTTCACTATCAATAATAAGTCTTTCATTTTTATATTGACCAATAATATCATTATTATTTTTATAACTTTCTGTAGCAATTCTAACTTCCATTGGTTCATGAATACAGTTTGGATTAATATATTTATGTCTTTCGATTAACATACTCATAAATGTTTCAGCCCATCTATCAAATTTATCTGATAATTCTAAATCCATTGGAAATTCATTTGATTTAGTAGGATTTTCACAAAATTTTGACAAAAATTCAATAACTCTAATTCTTCTCCAAGTACCACCATCATCACTTGGTACTTCTGGAAGTTCATTACAAGTTAATATCATTTTGAATTGTGGTTTAAATTCAAAAGGTTCTTTGTATAATCCTCTACATAAAATTCTATCATTACCCGATAATTCTTTCATAAATCCAATATTAATTTTATCTTGCTCACTAGGTTCTTGCATAACTGCAAATCTTCTTCCTTTAGTTCTTTCAAGTTCACTTTGAGCACTATTTGATGCTGCTCTTTTTTGTGTTAATAAAGCAATTGGTAAAATGCAATAATAATCACCAATTGTTTTTTGAATAAAATCTAATAATCTACTTTTACCATTACTACCATTTCCAGTAAATACATAAAATCTTTCTTGTGATATACTACCGTCAATAATACAAGCAATAATATCAAGAACATAATTTTTTACATTATCATTAACGAAAATTTTTGAAAAGAAATCATTAATTTCAGCAACTTCAGGAGAATCAGGATTAAATTGAATATAATTAATTTTACTAGAATAAGAAATATAATCATCTGGCATACCATCTCTAAAAATATGCATTTTTAAATCATAAACCCCATTGACAAAACCAATTAAATGCGCACGACTATCAAGTAATTCATCAAATTTTTCATCAATAAATAAACTTTTACATTCTTTCATAACACAATCTTTGAAACCAGAATTTTTTAATTGACTAGCGATTTTTAAAGATTTTTTTGCTTTTTCTTTATTTGCTTCAGCTAATAGTTCATCATTTGAAGGCGATTGAAAATTATTCCAATATTGTGTTCTTTCCATAAATTTTTTACATATATCTTCACTCAATATAATACGAAGTAATAAACCTTCGCTTGTTGATTTCCATCTATGTTTATCTCTATCATAATAATACCAAACTACTTTGCTAATTGCTCGAATATCATCTTTTTTTAATGTTTGAACAACTTTTGCAACATCATAATGTGCGCCATCACTTCTAATACATTTATCAATCCAAGGAAATAATGCTTCATTAACAATTTCTTCATATTTATTTTTATTATCTTGTTTTGCCCACCATCTTAAAGTTCCTAATCCCATATTATCTTTTCTCATTTTATTCCATAATGTTTGACATTCTCCTTCAATATAAGCAGTTCCGATTTTAGAAAACTCAATCCAAGTATCTAATAATCTATAATCAATATTTCTTAAAACCCAACCAAGATTAATCCAATCTTCGTAATTTTCTGCTCTATTATAAGATAAGCATTCTAATACTAATTTTCGTGATAGTATCAGTTCATCATCTGTACTATAATTTTTATTAATATTAAGTGATTTAGCAAATATATTATTTTGCAATTTACTTTTTTGTTTTGAATCAATTGATGGCAATACATGTTTAGTATATTCTTCAATTTCTTTTACAATATTATCTTTAATTTTACAAATATTTACATCTATCAAATTATTTTTCATTGAAAATAATTTAATAAATTCTAAATGGTCTTGTGCAGATATTTTTTTTTTAAGATAAATACCATTTTTATAAATTTTCGTTACAGTATATGCTTCACAATCAGGTTTTCTACTACCATACATTTGCCAAGAATTAATATCTATAATTGCCTTATCGATAATGTCTTCATAACTATTTGTAATAGGTAGATTCGCAAACATTTCTGGGGCAATATCTAATACTTTTTTTCTAATAAAATGTTGTTCATTATTTGTTAATATAATATGTGGATAAATAATATGAATACCATCTTTGATTTTATTACTTTTAGTATTTTGTAAAGTAGGATTTGATTTTTCCATTAAATAACCTAAATTATATTCTTCACTAATATCTAAATATTCGCATAATATTTTATTATAATAGTGCATTATCCTATCAATATTTTCATTTGTATATATTCGTTTGATAGGAGGTGTATTATCTTCCGTACTTATAGGAGGGAATCGAAAATCTAAATCTATTCTTAAAGGACTTGGATTTAATGGTTTTTCAGTAAAATGTAAATGAATACCATTTGTAATTGCTATTCCATAAATTCTTAAAAATTCATCATATTCATTTTCTGGAATAAATAATGATTTTCTTGGATGCATACTTGTATTGGTGTATAATTTCCCTTTTTGAACATTATATTTAGTATATATAGAATTTAGATCCTCTTGAATACCCATTCTAAATAATGATTTGTATTTGTCTTAATATATATAATCAATTTTTATTTTATATATTTTACCTGTATTACTTAAAATATATATATAAATATTATCATTATGGTATTGAATAAAATAATATATAATTAATTTTATTACTATAATATATAAATTAAATAAAAATATAATATATTAATATAGAAGTAAATAAATTAATGACTGATTTGAATCTTGCATATGGTTTACAAGAAGAATCCTTGTTTGATAATAATTATAATTCGGATATTAATATAAATAGTATAAAAGATACTGAAAAAGAAAGGGAAAAAAATAATGATATTAATATAGAGAAAAAAATTAAAAAGAAAAAAATGGATATGGAAGATAGACCTATTTTAAATAATGCTAATATTCCAATTAATTTAAATGATACTATTCCAGAAAATATGTATAAAAAATATCAAATAAATCAAGTACAATCACAAGTAAATAATCAAATGCAATTAAATCAAAATTTACAAAATAATAAAACAAATAATACTCAAGAAGTTGAATATGAAAATACATTTTGGAATAGATTTATTGGTAAAAAATATGAAGTTTTCAAATTATTCTTATTTTCACTTGTTATTGTTTTAGCTATTGGTACAGATAAAGTATTTGCTCATTATTTAAATAAATATATTAATGAAAATATTTTAACTAATATACAAGAACTAATAATACGAATTGCTTATCCTATATTAATTATTCTATTATTATGGATTTTTAAAGCTATATAATAATAGATGAAAATTGAACAACAATATTGTAGTCCATCATCAAAAGATAATGGACCTACATGTTTATCAAAAGAATCTTTGAAAACATTAATTGATATTTATAATAAATCAAAAAATAATAAAAAACATCAAATTACTTATTTTGACAATTATAAACAAATTGATTTATTTAAAAAACTTGACAATAAAATGAAAAAAATAACAAAAGGTAAAGGAAAATACTGGTTATGGCCGGATATAATAAATAAAATGTATCCGATTGATAGATATGATTTAAAATTAATTAAAAAAAAAAATTTTATTCCACAAATGCCAAAATCATGGCATATAAATAATAATGAATGGTTATCAAATTATGATATTGATAATGTTATGTTTCAATATAATAATACTAAAAAATATAATTACAAATATATTGGAACATTCTCTATTGATTTTGCATTAAAAGATAATTTAGGTAATTGTTTACATTCTGATTTTTGTAATATTGATATTAAAAATTCATATATTAAAAGAAATATTAAATATATTGGTTTTATTACAAATTTAGATAAACACAACGAACCTGGATCACATTGGACATCTACATTTATAATTTTAGATTCTAATTCTAAATCATTTGGCGCATATTATTATGATAGTACTTCTAGAAAAACTCCAAAAATGATAAATGATTTTTTATTAAATATTAAAAGTCAATGTAATATAATATATCCAAATAAAGTTTTTAAGATTAAACACAATAATAAACAACATCAATTTCATGATACAGAATGTGGTATGTTTTCTATTATATATCAATTACGATGGTTGAATTTATTATTACATGATAAAGATGTTTCATTAAGTAAAGTAATAAATAATAAATACTTAAATGATAAAAATGTTAATAATATGCGAATTCAACTTTTTATAAAATAATTTTTTTTAATTCATTATATTTAGAAATAATATATTATGAAAAAATCACATTATATTAAAAAAGATGAAACTATTACGAAAAGACTTTAAAAAGATGAAACTGT
>CERK01030515.1_pt1 | contig 13301 bp, 13 predicted proteins | sample 530771 | NCBI WGS metagenome assembly CERK01 (sample SAMEA2620950, study PRJEB7988) | marine metagenome | biome: marine biome (ENVO:00000447); feature: deep chlorophyll maximum layer (ENVO:xxxxxxxx); material: "saline water (ENVO:00002010), including plankton (ENVO:xxxxxxxx)" | depth 30 m
AAAAAGATGCTACTCCTAAATCTCCTCCTAAAAAAGATCCTACGCCTAAACCTCCTCCTAAAAAAGGTCCTACGCCTAATCCCCCTCCTAAAAAAGATGCTACACCTAACCCTCCTCCTAAAAAAGATCCTACACCTAAACCTCCTCCTAAAAAAGATGCTACTCCTAAATCTCCTCCTAAAAAAGATCCTACGCCTAACCCTCCTCCTAAAAAAGATGCTACACCTAACCCTCCTCCTAAAAAAGATGCTACAACTAAATCTCCTCCTAAAAAAGATGCTACACCTAAAGCTCCTCCTAAAAAAGATGCTACACCTAACCCTGCACCTGTTCCTTCTTCACCAAAAAAACCTAATAATTTTTATATCCAGAAGGCAGAATTTAAAAAACCATTTCTAGTATCAAAAGATAAAATACCAAAAAAACAATTTCAAGAAAAAACCATAAATATTATACCATCTGTATTTTCGAAACACAAAACAAATGGAGATTTTTCATGGGAAATTATGTATGATAAACGAGGTAAAGATACATTATATATATTCAATGATAATCATTTACATCATAAAACTAGTGAAATGGGGGGTGGTAACGCAGTAATTAGAATTTATAATAAATATAGTAAATATCCACTAGTTCGTAGCGCAGGGATATCAACAGGATGGAAACCAAAATATCCATTTAAAGCAATTGATAAAGTTAGATGGAAGGAAATTATTGGTAAAGAATTTAAAGAAATTAAACAATTATTGGAAACAGGAAAGTATAACAATTTGGTATTTTCAGAGACAAAAACTAAAGATAATGATTATATCCTTGGTGCAGATGAATTTGCAGGTTCTATGGATGATGAATTATTAACATATATACCAAATAAAATTTATAAAGACTTGGAAAAAGTTACAATCACTAACAATACTATTACTATTAACATTATACTAGAAAATATTACTGATTTCAAATATAATAGTTATGGTATGAATATTAATAAATATCACTTTGAAAATTTAGTACCAAAATACCTTTATTATTATAAAGATATTAAAAAAAATGTTGAGTTTTTTGTAAACATAATTAATAATAATAATACAGGAATATACAAAAATGATATAACAAGGATAAGGCATAAACAACATAATGATATTTTAAAATATTTAAATCTACAATTTATAGATAATATTCATATACCTTTCTTATATAATTCAGTTCAATTAAAAGATAAAACGATATCTTTTTCTCAATATTTTGATAATAATTTATTCAATTTAATTGAAAAAGAAGAAAAAATTCAACAATTTCATGTTGATATTATTATCAATATGATAAAACAATTATTGATGGCAACAATATCATATCATACAAAAACAGGACTAATTAATACAAATATAAATAATAAAAATATATTTTATAGTTTTGAAGAAATTATAGAAAAAAATACATATATTTGTTATAAACTATATGATAAATTATATTATATAAATTATAATGGTTATATGTGGTATTTAACAGATTTTTCCGAAAGTATACTATTGCCTAATGATTTGAATATTTTAGTAAATAAACATTATGACTCTTATCATATGTATTGTGAATTTAAAGTAGTAATTGAAATAATTAGAAATAAATTTTATAAAAAAGATAGTCGTTTAGATAATTATATTGATACTATTTCCAGTATTATTAATGATTTCAAATATAATTATATACAAACATTATTTCCAAATCCTAAGATTCAAGAATTTGATAAAACATTGTTTCATTTATTATTTGATAAAATGAATATATTAAAAAAACTTCCAAATAATTCAACAAATAAAATATATAATAACACCCAATATGAAATAGCAACAGACAAAGAGTATTATAGATATAATCGTAAAATAGATATTTGAAAAAATATATAAATTTAAATAAATTAATATAATATAAAATGAATAAATATATATTATTAATAATTTTATATTTGAATAATGTAAATTGTTTTTCGAATACAATTTATCTTAGAAAATTAAATATGAAACCATTATGTCTGTTTGAGAATGCAAGTCCTTATATAGATAAGTTTTTTAAAAAACAAGAATTTGAAAATATAAGATATACTGAATTTATTAAAGAAGTCGAAAATGGTAATATAAAGAAAACACTTTTTATGGATGATGGAAAAAAAATATTAATATTAAATGATAAAGAAAAAATATTGAAAATAGATTTATTACCAAATGATAATAATTTAATGGATACATTACTAGATAATAATGTAATTATTGAAGTACAAAATAGAAATGCAATTAAATATGCAAAAGCATTTGAAGGACTTATTTTATATTTAACTATTTTTTTAGTAATTATTCAAGTATTAAGATTATTTACAACCAATAATCCAGGATTTGGAAATAATATGATGATGAATGAAAATCTTAAAATGATAAAAAATATAGATGTCACATTTGATGATGTTGTAGGAATTGATAATGCAAAATTAGAACTTGAAGAAGTTGTTCAATTTTTGAAGGACGAGGAAAGATTTACTAAATTAGGTGCACAAATTCCAAGAGGAATTATTTTAGAAGGACCCCCAGGAACTGGAAAAACTTTACTTGCAAGAGCTGTTGCTGGAGAATCAGGTGTTCCATTTTTCTCTGTATCTGGTTCAGAATTTATTGAATTATTTGTTGGAACAGGTGCTTCTAGAGTTAGAGAATTATTCAAAAATGCCAAAGAAAATAATCCATGTATTATTTTTATTGACGAGATTGATGCTATTGGAAGACAAAGAAGTAGTGGTATGGGAAATGATGAAAGAGAACAAACTCTAAATCAGTTACTTGCTGAAATGGATGGTTTTCAAGGTAATACTGGTGTAATTGTTATTGCAGCAACAAACAGAGCAGATATATTAGATAGCGCTTTATTAAGACCTGGTAGATTTGATAGAAGAGTATATATTGATAATCCCGATTATCAAGGAAGATTAGAAATTTTAAAATTATATGCTAAAAATAAACCACTTGCAAAAAATGTAAATCTTCAAGAAATTGCTAGAAGTACACCAAATTTTTCTGGTGCCTCTCTTGAAAATTTAATGAATGAGGCAGCTATATTTACAGTAAGAAATAATGCAACAATTATTACTAATTATGATATTATAGCGGCATTAGATAGAATTACCCTAGGAGCAGAAAAGAAAAATAATAATTATTCTCTAAAAATGAAAGAAATTATTGCTGTTCACGAAGCTGGTCATGCAATTATAGCAACATATAAAAATAATTATGATAAAGTATCAAGAATTTCAATTGCACCAAGAGGTAATGCTGGAGGATTAACAATTTTTACTCCTGATGAAGATAGAATTTCATCTGGATTATTAACTAGAGAATATTTAGAATCACTTATTCAGGTTGCTTTAGGTGGACGAGTTGCAGAAGAAATTATATTTGGGGATGATGAAGTTACTACTGGTGCAAGCAATGATTTAGAAAGAGTTTCATCAATTGCAAGAAGTATGATAGTTGATTATGGAATGTCTAAAGAAATTGGTACTTTTGGTATTAATGAAAATGAAATATCAAAATCATTACAAAATAAAATTGATAAAGAAATACTTAAAATTGTTAATAAAAGTTATAAACAGGTAAAAAAAATTCTTGAAAATAATGTTGACAATATTAGAAATGTTGCAAAATTACTAATTAAAAAAGAAACTATTTCAAGTGAAGAATTTTATAATGTTATGGTATTTATTTAAATTTTTTAGTTTTTACTGATTTCTTAACCTTTCTTTTCTTACCGCCTATTCTACTATCCATGGAGTGTTTTTTAGCAGCGGCGTACGCAACATCTCGTGCCGATGGACCACTGATTTTAACTGATCTAATGTTGGGATCTTGAGAGAACTTGATTAAAGGCTTCGGTTGCTCCGACATTTAGTACACACTTATTAGCTTCATTATCACACTTCTGATCAGGAAAGTAATAAGGCATCCAGGTCTTATGATTATATACTTTACAAAAAGGTACGCTCACATTCTTATCCCCAGTGCATCTATTATTATCATCTATATACTTGCCTGGTTCATTGGGAACTTTTAATACAGGCGTTCCTTGTTGCATATGTTCTGTAGAACTAATTTTTTTTACGAGGGTTGGGGAAACTGTTTGTACTGGGGTTGGGGAAACTGGTTTTACAATATCACCACGCCAGAATCGTCGGAATGTTCTTTCTAGTGGTTTGTAGTCTTCGACAGAATCACCGCTTTTAGGCATATCTGTTAAATTAATATTAATCTTTATATATTCTCCCCATAACGGAGGACCATATTCTCGACTTTGGTATCAGGGATATGTGTCTTAATTAATTCTACGTGACCTCTCTCTAATGGGATTAATGCCTCATTCTCACGGTGAACTCGCTGTTCCCATGTATATTTTTTATTTTGACTATCTTTAATTCCTCTTAATAATATATGCGCTTTTTGGGGGTAAGTGTAACTATAAAATTTTCTTATTACTTCTGGAACCACCTCCTTTTTTTTGTTTTTCTTGATAATTTTCTTTTTTTTGGTATTTTTTTACTTTTCATTTTTTATATTTTACAACATTCATCATTTTACATTTATATTTTAGATATTCTTTATTACTTCCTTTTTTTTTGTAAATGTTTCTCTTTTTTCCTAAAATAACCTTCTGTTTTACTAATTTATATTCAGTCATTTCTAGTAAATTACTATATTATTTATTATAAAAATGTATAAAAAAACTATATAAATATAAAAAAAATGATACTGTATTTCTAATATTAAATTACCCTGCAATATTGGGTGAAAAAAATCCAATGTTATACAAAAAGAATAAAAGTGCAATATAATTTAGAAGACAATCTGTCAAGATTCTAAACAATTGATATAATTATTGTTTAGTTGAATCGCTGTTATATTGTATTTCCTTAGTAGTTAAATATTTGGTGAATTTTTTCAGGGATACAATTTGTTGTTTAAATTGTTGAAATTTTTTTTATGCATTTTATTTTTTCTATCATCTATAGTATCATAATTATAAAATTTTCTTTTGTTATTTATTACTATTTTTTTTTTTTTTTGCAAATAAAAATTTAACACACTTTTTGTAATAAATATAATTGTTGTAAAATAAAACATCAAACATATTAACATAGGTATTATAATTGCAATATAATTAACTGTTTTGAATCTACAAATAGATTGATTTAATTCATAATAATCTAAATATCTATAGTACATATTATTAAATTTTATTGAACCAATTTTATTTACAACACCTCCTAAAAAATTTTTTGATTCATCGATAAAAAACTCTGCAATATTTAAATCCATATCTCGTATTTTATAAAATATTTAAAATTTTATCAATTTTTTAATTTTATAGAATATGAATATATAAGAATTTAATTATATATAATATTAATATCATAATGATAATAGACGATTATATTTTTTATACAAAAGAATATAAAAAGAAATATGGAGAGAAAACAATTGTTTTAATGCAAGTAGGTTCATTTTTTGAATTATATTCAATAACAGATGAAACAGATAGTGAAATCTATAAAGTTGCTGATATATGTAATATTACAATATCAAAAAAAAATAAATCTGTTGTTGAAGTTAATACTCATAATCCTTTGATGGCAGGGTTTCCACTTTATACAATTACAAAATATCAAAATATATTACTACAAAATAATTACACTATTGTAATGATAGAACAAGTAACAGAACCGCCTAATCCAGATAGAAAAGTAACAGAAATAATGAGTCCTGGAATGAATATGAATTGTAATACAAAAAAAACTAACTATCTTATGTCAATATATTATGAAAAAATAAATAATTTATTAGTTATTGGTATTTCTTTTATTGATATAAGTACGGGAAAGTGTTATGTTTATGAAATTGGTTCAAATAAAGATGATATTGATTTAGTTAATAATGAAGTATTTAGATTAATCATTAATTATAATCCATGTGAAATTGTTTTTTTATGTGATAATAGTTTAAATGAAAAAGATAAGGAAGAAATATTATTAAATTTAAATTTAAATAGTATATTAATTCACAAATTATGGAATAAATATGAATATATAGATATTATGCAAGATATTAAATATCAAGAAAAAATATTAAAGAAAGTTTATAAAAGTATAAAAACACAACTTTCAATAATTGATTTATTAAATTTAGAATTTTTAAATTTTGCTAGAATATCATTTTGTTATTTATTACAATTTGCTTATGACCATAATTCTGATATATTACAAGACATTTGTAGACCTGAAATTCTTGAAATTAATAAATATTTGAATTTGGAATATGATAGTACTTTACAATTAAATATTATAAGTTTGAATACTAACGACAAACCACTTCTTGATATTTTAAATAGATGCAATACTTCATTTGGTTCTAGATTATTTAAAGATAGATTATTAAATCCAATAATTTGTAAAAAAGAATTAAATAATAGATATGATAAAATTGAATTATTTATGAATGATAATTTATTTAAAAAAATTTCTAAAAAATTAAGTAAAATATTAGATTTAGAAAGAATAAAAAGGAAAATTACATTACTTAAATTAAATCCACATGAATTATCAGGATTTGATATATCTTTACAAAATGCTAAAGATATTTTTGAAATTTTAGAATATAATAATGATATTTCTAAAATTAATGAAATAATAAATTATTATAATAGTATAATTGATATTGATTCAGCGTGTAAATATAATATTTTCGAAATCAAAGGTTCTATTTTTAAAAAAGGTTTATATAAAACAGTAGATGAATTAGATGAATTACAAAGTAATTTAATGATAAAAATAAATGATATTGTTACTGATATTATTAAAACTGGAAAAAATAATAATATAGATACTTTTTGTAAATTAGAATATACTGATAGAGAAGGATATCATATTCAAATTACAAAAAAACGATTTCAAAATTTACAATCCACTTATTATAAAAATGAAATTAATATTATATCACAACAACAAGGTTATATTAAAATCAATACTAGTGATTTAAATAATTATTCTAAAAAATTAAATGATACAATAACTGAATTATCACAATTATGCTTAAATTATTATAAAGATTTTATGTCTAGTTTTATACAAAAATTTAACAATATTTTTGATGATATTATTAATATTATTGCAGATATTGATATAACATGTTGTAATGCAAGTAATTCATATGAATATAGATATTATAGACCTACTTTTACAGATAAAAATTCAGGTTTTATAAATGCTAAATCTATTAGACATCCAATTATTGAAAGAATAAATAAAAACAAAGAATATATAGGTAATGATATTGAATTAAGTGAAAAAGGGATTCTATTATATGGTGTTAATTCTTCAGGAAAAAGTTCATTAATGAAGGCAATTGGATTAAATATTATAATGGCACAAAGTGGTATGTATGTATCTTCAGAAGAATTTTTATATGAACCTTATCATCATATATTTACAAGAATTTTTGGAAGTGATAATATTTATAAAGGTTTAAGCAGTTTTACAGTTGAAATGATTGAACTTAGAAATATATTAAAAAGATCTAATAATTATAGTTTAATATTAGGTGATGAAATATGTAATGGTACTGAATCTACTTCAGGAATCGCAATAGTTGCTTCGGCAATTGATAACTTATTATCAAAATCAAGTAGTTTTATATTAGCAACACATTTACACGAACTTACGAAAATAAATTTATTAAAAGATTACATAAATACTAATAAACTTGATGTATTTCATTTACATATATCTGTTATTAATGATATTATATTTTATGAAAGAAAGTTAAAAAAAGGTTCTGGTTCAAGTGTGTACGGAATAGAAGTATGTAAAGCACTAGACATGCCAATAGATTTTATGAAAAATGCAGAAAAAATTAGAAAAGAATTACAAGGTATTGATAATTTTATTATAGGATTGGATAAATCACATTATAATAAAAATGTAAATATTGAAAAATGTGCAATTTGTAATAATGAAAGTAATGATACACATCATATAAATTTTCAATGTGATGCTGATATTAATGGATTTTTCAAAAATTATCATAAAAATATCCAACATAATTTGGTTATTTTATGTAAAAAATGTCATTTAAAAGTTCATAATAATGAAATAACTATAAATGGTTATAAAGATACTAGTGAAGGTTTGAAATTGGATTTTCATATTATTAATACTGAAAATGTAAATCAAAATGATTATAAATTATCAAGTAATGATTTTGAAAAACTAAAGTTATATATTTTATATAATAAACATTGTGTATGTTATTTAAGAACAAGTAAAACAGGCAAGTATAATAGATGTGATGATAATAATAAAATCTTAAAAAAAATAAATAATATATTAAAAATTAATTTGAAATCAATTCCAAGTAATATACCAGGTGATTTAGTAGATTATAAATTATAAATTTTATCTATTTCCGGAAATAATATATATTTACTATATATATTACTTATTTCATATAAAGTATTTTTAAGTAGTATTATCAAATCAATCATACAATTATAAAACAAACTAATATTTGTAAAATTATGTGTTAAAATATAATTATATATTTTATTAATATTAGTATAGTGATTTTTAACTTCTTTTTTCATAAAAATTAATTACATATATTATATTTTAGTATTAAATCTTAAGTAATAAATTATGTTTTCCATTTATGTCCACATACAATACAAGTAAAGAATATAGTCATCGATTCATCACCCGAACGTGTTTGTAATTCTTGATATGATACTTTATTATTTTTGCATTTACCACACTTAATTAAATCTGTCATTGAAACTTGTTTTATTTCATATGCTTCTTTTAATTTTAATTTCTCTTTTTCTATAATTAAATGCCATTTTTCTGGGAATAAGTCTTCTCGTTTCATATATGCTAATTCATGTGGCATAAATTCTTTTTTTTTTAATCTTGCAAATAATTTTTTATTATTTATATATGTGTTACTTACTAAATTACTATATACACATCTAGCTATATTACTATATATTTCCACAAATTGCGGACATAACCATGATAATTGTATTTTATTTAAAATTGCATAATCTAATGAATAATTGAATACGCCAATTTCTAAATCATCCAATTCTATTTGACTTAATTTTAATTTTTTTTGAATTAAACTTTTGTAATCATCTCTTATTTTATTAGTATTGACTGACATAATTAAAAAAATAGATAATTATATATATTAATCATTTTTTTAAATATTTAATAAAATTCTTCTTCGCCATAAAATTCATCTTCTTCATAATAATCATCATTATAGTCGTCACACATATAATCATCAATATCTGATGTATAACTTTCTCCATCACTAATATTTGTATTATTATCATCAAATTCATAATCTTTATTTTCAATATCTTCAATGATTTTTCTATAGTATTCAATAATATAATCTATATCTTTGTATCTCATAAAATATTGTTTATAATGTAATATTCTATCATTTTCATATTCTTCATTCTCTTTAATTTCTTTATCATATTCAATTCCTTCTTTCGTTTTATAAAATGGAATTTTAATTTCCCTATCTACAATTATATAATTATTATTAATAATCTCATTATACATATCTATATATTTTTGAATATTTTCCTTATTATTTTCAATTTTATATTTATGTAAATAATAATCAATAATTAATGACATATTGAGAACATCTTGTTCCTCTTTTTCCAAATTCTTTTTTCTAATATTTGCAATAAAATTACCATTAATATAATCGTTTAATTCATCATCATAAATAGTTTTGTAAAATTTTTCTCTATCCATTTCCAATGACATGTATATTATACATATATATATATATATTAATCATTTTTTATTTTTTATATAAAATAAAAAATATAATTTATTATTAATAATGCAAGGATTGCAAAACTTGGGTAATACATGTGCTATAAATACTTTGATACAAATTATTTGTAGAAATAGTTTTCTTAGAAATAGTATTTTAAATGTAGATATTTCAAATAATACATTAGCAATTGAATTAAAAGAAATTCTTAATATCATGTATATTGACAATAATTCGTTAAGTCCTAATAAATTTGTTAAAAATTTGTTTGATAACTTAAAAGTATTTAATTTCGGCGAACAATTAGATTTAACTGAATTATGGTTATTATTATTTGAAAAAATTACAAATGAAATATCTGATTATATTCCCAAAATAAAATACGAAAAATATTTTGATAATTTAAAAATTACAGATAAAGAAATTAATATAAAAGCCGATTATATTATTAATAATTTTAATGATAATAAAAATAGTTTATGGTTACAAAATGTTCAAGGTGTTATTTTAAATATTATTGAATGCACTGAATGTAATAATAATAGTTATAATTTTGAACCATTTACTGCTATTCAACTTGATTTAAAAGATACAGACGAATCTATTTCATTAACTTCACTATTTAGAGATTATCTAAGACATACTACTAACAAAGATGAATGGAAATGTGACAAATGTAATAAATGTACTAAATATAAAAAATTACAAAAATTATGGAAAGTACCTAATGTTTTAGTTTTTTTCTTAAAAAGATATGATAATATTAATAAAAAAAATAATACTAAGATTGATATTAACGAAAATATTAATATTAAAAATGGTTGCATATTATCAAATCATGAGCAAGAAGTTTCTTATAATATTAAATCTATCGGGTGTCATATTGGAAATTTAGATGGAGGACATTATTATGCAATATGTAAAAATGAAACAGATGATAAATTTGTTATGTATGACGATCTAGATATTAAAGTTTTTAATAATGGTAATAAAAATTTTTTAAAAAATAATAATAAATGTTATATGATTGTTTATTCTTTATAATCTCTTAAAAATGCTATTACAATACCTGCTCTAATATTTAAATTATTTATATCATTTAGAATATCTTTTTTTGCTTTTTTTAATTTAATTTTTACATCCGCTAGTTCTTTTTCATATATCCAATATCTTATATTACCATTTACTATATCTATATGATATTCATCTAAATCAAATATAACATAATCGCTTTCTTTTAAGAGTTCCTCTTCGTTATTTTCCTTTGCAAATTTATCATAATATTCTGCATATTCCCCTTCATACATCATTTCCATCCATATTTCATCTATGAATTTAATAATTTCATCTAATCTTTTTTCTGTTTTATTGATATCAATAATATCTTCTTTATCATATTTAAATATTAGATTTTGATCTAAATCTTCAAAGAAAATAGATGCAAATCTTTGCAGTTCTGATCCGTATAAAGGCATCTAAACTGTATAATATATTAGATGGTTAATCAATTTTTTTTTGTTATCTTATTTTTCTATACAATTGCCTACAAATTGCTTTTTTACATCATAAAATAAAAATGTACAGAAAAATGTGTAAACAAAAAAAAAATGAAAGAAAAATTGCAAAAATACTTAATCCCCTCCTCAACAAACCTACTTGAGAAACTCATAGACTTTCAACAAACTATAATACTTTCTACGAATACTTTCTACGATTATGAATATCCTTTTCGAAGATGACATTTTTGACTATATCATCAATTTTATACCAAATATGAGTTCTATTACCTATAAATCTGACACTATTATAAAGGATATTAATACTATATCTAATATCTCTTTAGTTTCAAAGACATTTTACAATCTTTGTTATCAAGATTTCAACAAAAAAGAAAAAAATTACAAAGAATTTCTTACCAATTCTTATCATTTGCGAAAAGTGTGTAAAAAATTCAGGAAGGATAAAAAAAAAAACAATATGTTATTAGCTTCCGAATATAATTTTAGAATTGCAGAATTTGCATTTAAACATATATACAAAAAACACAATATTATAAAAAAAAGAAATAGTCTGTTTCAAAGTAATTTCTCTAGGTCTAACAGACACAATATTACTTTTACAGATCGTGAGATAGCGGATCACATCATTATTATATATGACTTTCTCGAATTAGGAATACTTGCTATCGAACAAAATCATACTGCAATTATTCAAAAATTAAAAGATATTTACAAATATCACTCCATACTACCAACAGATGTTTTCAAAAAATATGTACAATATATTTTGGATGTAACTACTAATCATAGGACTACCATATTCTATGGTTACTCAGAAAACACTAAACAATTGCTTAAAGTCTCTATATGGTCTTTGCTTTTCACTATCATTCATATTAATCAAAGTTTCGCAAAGCATAATGGTTCAAAACTATATGAAGTTTTCACCAAAAAAAAAATAGAATTTATAGAAGAACTCAAAAATTTGTCTGGAAAAAATAGAAATTTACCGAAAAAATTTTGCAAATCACTCATCGACCACTATGGTAACTTCTAAAATACTTCTAAAATATTTTTAAATTACTTTTAAAATAAATTATATTATTTTTTTAATACAAAATAGGTATTGATTTACAAAATATAAAAATTGATTAAGAAAAGTAACGATTTACATGAATAAATATTCTTTTCAACAATATTCTTTTCAATATAAAAAAATGATATTATTATATATTTATTACTAATAATGGATATACAATCGTTATTAAAAGATCCTATTAATTATTTAAAAACTAAAAATAAAAAAGAAATTATATCTTTTTTACAACAATGTGATACTGCATTTTTTAATACAGGTTCAACACTTGTTAGTGATGATATGTATGATTTGCTCAAAGATTATTTAAAAAAATTAGACCCTAAAAATCCTTATTTTAAAAGAGTTGGTGCTGATGAAGAAACTAAAGTTAAATTACCTTTTTGGATGGGGTCTCTTGATAAAATTAAGGATAATGAAAAAGCTATTGATAGTTGGAAAAAAAAATACGATGGTTCATCTATTATATCTGATAAATTAGATGGTATTTCATGTTTATTTTATAAAAATAATGATGATATTAAAATTTATACAAGAGGTAATGGCACCGAAGGACAAGATATCTCACATTTAAGAAATTATATTACATTTCCAAGTATTACTGAAAATAAATTTGTTATTAGAGGTGAATTAATAATTTCTAGAAGTAATTGGGAAAAAATAAAAGATATTGGTTCTAATGCTAGGAATGTTGTCGCTGGTGCTATTCATTCTAAAATTATTAATAAAGATTTAATGAGTAATATTGATTTTATAGCATATGATATTCTTTTTCCTAAAATGAAAATTGAAGATGTTTTTAATTATTTTACTAAAAATAAT
>CERK01037357.1_pt1 | contig 13002 bp, 13 predicted proteins | sample 530771 | NCBI WGS metagenome assembly CERK01 (sample SAMEA2620950, study PRJEB7988) | marine metagenome | biome: marine biome (ENVO:00000447); feature: deep chlorophyll maximum layer (ENVO:xxxxxxxx); material: "saline water (ENVO:00002010), including plankton (ENVO:xxxxxxxx)" | depth 30 m
CGCAATTATCGGCAGTCATTGAATGCGCTGATGCGGCCCATGGGCTTGGAGGGCATATAATTGCTGACGGTGGTTGTGCCACGCCTGGTGATGTTGTCAAAGCTTTTGCTGGTGGAGCTGACTATGTAATGCTTGGAGGAATGTTGGCAGGACATGATGAAGGTGGGGGCAAGATTGTTACTAAAGAGTATTTGACTAAAGAAGTAGGTGTGACAGAAGAAAAATCATTTATTCAGTTTTATGGCATGAGTTCTGATGCGGCAAATGTAAAACACTTTGGGGGGCTTAAAGATTATCGAAGCTCTGAGGGCCGCGAAGTCTTAGTTCCATATCGTGGTGAAGTATCAAACACTATTCAGGATATATTAGGCGGCATTAGAAGCTCTTGTACTTATGCAGGCGCCCAAAGACTCAAACACTTAATGAGATGCGCAACTTTCATTCGTTGTTCCGATACGCATAACAGAGTTTTTGAAAATAATTAATCACTTGAATACCTCTCAATTAGTCTTTTATTACCTAAAAAAAAACTCCTAATCTTCATTTAATCTATACGGTGCGTGCTTATAATTCTAATTTAGACTCATCTATAGATATATTATTCTTCAAAAAAAATTTATGCTAACAAACTTTAAAGCCATACTCTTCGGCTCAATTGGAACACTTGTTGAAACCTCAGAGCTTCAGCGCAGAGCATTCAATCAAGCATTTTCTGAAGCAGGTCTTGACTGGACTTGGAATCCTGATGAGTACAAAATCATGCTTAAAAAATCTGGTGGAAGAAATCGAATAAATGAATATGCGACTGATCGTGGAATTAAGGTAAATGCTCATGAACTTCATCTCAAAAAAACCGAAATCTTTGACAATATGATGAAAGAAGAAGGAATCTCTCTTCGTCCTGGAGTAGCAAATTTGATTGGTTATGCAATTGATAATAATGTTCATTTAGCATTCGTGACTAGTACTTCAAATGCAAATGTTGATGCAATATTTATGGCTTTAAATGGACAACTTAACAGAAATGACTTCAACTTCATTGGAAATGACAAGATGGTTTCTAAACCAAAACCTGATTCAGAGATTTATCTGAAAGCGCTCTCTAATCTTAAACTTAATGCAAAAGATTGTTTAGCAATAGAGGACACAGAAGTCAGCATGCGGTCTGCAATTAATGCAAATATAAAATGCATTGCATTTCCCGGAGCTCTTGCTTTGGATAATGATTTCAGTGATGCGTTTTACATAACAGATGATTTGTCACGAAATAATCTTTTGTTCACTAAATAAACGATATTGACCTAAATTATCTGAGATTAAATTTTTTGGAAAGCATAGTATTAAATTCTACTAATTTAATTTAATAAAAAAAATTAGTGTTTTTATTTCAACTAAATTCTAGATAAATAGAATTATTTTTTATACTTTTTATATATTTTGAAATTGTATTACCTGATATATATTTACTTGTATAATCGATTTAACATTTTCATCCGAAGTTGGATGATCAATCAGAATAAAGAAGTTCGTTTATCTTTCTAGTTCAGAAGGGTTGCGAACTTTTTTTTTGACTTAGGGAAAATTTCCATTCGTGTTTTCATCCGATGATGGATGGCCAATAAGAATAAAGACATTCGTATATCCTTCTATAAATTTTTTAGATAGGTTGCGATTTTTTATTCATTAAAAAACAATTTAACAATTTATGTTTAATTGTTCGATATCAATCTTTTTGGAGAAAATAATGAAACTATTTAAAGATATAAGTAAGGTTGTAATGGTTGCCAGTTTAACACTTGCGGCAAGTAGTCCAACTTTTGCAAAAGATACGATTAAAGTGGGCATACTTCACTCACTATCAGGAACCATGGCAATTAGTGAAACAACATTAAAAGATACAATGTTAATGTTGATTGAAGAGCAAAATAAAAAAGGGGGTGTTCTTGGGAAGCAATTAGAGGCGGTAGTCGTTGACCCTGCTTCGAATTGGCCTTTATTTGCAGAAAAAGCCAGGGGTTTGATTGAAAAAGATAACGTTGATGCAATTTTTGGCTCGTGGACTTCTGTTTCAAGAAAGTCTGTCCTTCCAGTAATCGAAGAGTTGAACAGTGTATTTTTCTATCCTGTTCAATATGAAGGTGAAGAGTCGTCAAAGAATGTATTTTATACGGGCGCTGCTCCAAACCAACAGGCTATTCCAGCAGTGGATTATTTGATGAATGAAATTGGTGTTGAGCGTTGGGTACTGGCAGGTACAGATTATGTTTACCCGCGTACCACGAATAAAATTCTAAAGGCCTATCTAAATTCAAAAGGAGTTGCTGATTCAGATATTATGGTTAATTACACGCCTTTTGGTCATTCAGATTGGCAGACAATTGTGGCTGATATCAAATCTTTTGGTTCAGAGGGTAAACAGACCGCTGTAGTCTCAACCATTAATGGTGATGCAAACGTTCCTTTCTATAAAGAATTAGGTAACCAAGATATTGATGCATCTGATATTCCTGTAGTTGCATTCTCTGTTGGCGAAGAAGAACTTTCTGGTTTAGACACAACTCCTCTTGTTGGACATCTTGCAGCATGGAACTACTTTATGAGTGTTGATGCAGGAGTGAATGACGAGTTTATTGAGAAATGGACTTCATTTATTGGAGATGACCAGAGGGTAACTAATGATCCAATGGAAGCACACTATATTGGTTTTAATATGTGGGTTAAAGCAGTTGAGAAGGCTGGGTCAGCAGACCCTGAAGCCGTTCAAGAGGCTATTATTGGAATAACTACGCCTAACCTTTCAGGCGGTGTTTCTGCAATGATGCCAAATCATCACATTACCAAGCCAGTTTTAATTGGTGAAATCCAAGATGATGGCCAATTTGACATTATTTGGCAAACTGCAGGTCTTGTTGCTGGTGATGCATGGTCAGATTTTTTACCAGGCTCTAAGGACTTGATTGCCGATTGGAGAAGTCCATTAAGTTGTGGAAACTACAATGTTACTACAGCTAAGTGTTCTGGTCAGAATTACTAAATTCTAGATTATTAGTAATAAATGGCGCTATCAAATGGTGGCGCCATTCAATTATTGAAAAAATCAATGAACTACAATAATTTTCTATCTTGGCATCGTTTTGCAAGTTTTATCTCTCTATTTATTTTAATAATGGGAGTCGTTTCTCCTTTGCAGAGTTTTGCGAAGGATGAGAGTTTTCAAGAGCTTTTAAATCAATTATCAACTAAAGATTTTTCAGAAAAATTTAACATTGTTGAAGAGATTGCGCTAATAAATAACTCAAAAACTAAACTTATCCTAAATTCATTATTAGAAGGAAAAATTTACTCAATTAAAAACACAAAGAAAGTTGTTTTTGCAATTAAAGATAAGAACAAATATATAACAACCAGTTTACTTAATAACGAACCTTTAGGTACCTTCAGCAAGAGCGAAGTTAGTAAGATCAAAATTAACAATAAGATTCGTAAAAAAATTAAAACTAGTCTTGCTTTATTAGACTTAACTCATCCAGAAGAATCGATCCGATTAGCTGCAGTCAAAAGTACATACAAAAGTATTAGCAAGGAAGTCTTTAATACGATGCAATTCTTGCTTAAAACAGAGGAAAGTGAAGATGTAAAAAATTCAATGATTGTTGTTATCAGTATATACAATTTGAATAGTGATAACCTGTCAGAGCGCCTTAAGGCAATTGAGAGTCTAGAAGGTAATTTGGAGCCTGTTGTTAAAGTTCAACTCAAGAAGCTAATTGATAACGATTTAGATGAGGGAGTTAGACTGAAGGCACAAAAAGCAGTGGAAAAAATAGACTCAAGAATAAAGATGTTTAAAACTGTTGAAACTATATTTTTTGGTTTAAGTTTTGGCTCTGTACTAATCCTTGCAGCAATTGGCTTGGCAATTACTTTTGGAGTAATGGGTGTAATCAATATGGCTCACGGCGAATTAATTATGTTAGGAGCGTACACCACTTATGTTATTCAGCTAATTATGCCCAATCATATCGGCATGTCAATATTTGCAGCAATTCCAGCAGCATTTATTGTTTCTGGCATAGTTGGAATAGCAATAGAAAGAGGAATTATTCGTCATCTTTATGGGAGACCATTAGAAACTTTGCTTGCGACATTTGGAGTTAGTTTAGTGCTGCAACAAATAGTTCGCACCATATTTTCTCCGCTAAATCGCTCTGTCGCAACCCCAGAATGGATGTCTGGCGCTTTGGAGATAAATGGAATTTTATCATTGACATGGAACCGTTTATATATTGTTGTTTTTTGCTTAATTGTTTTTGCTGGCCTAATTATAGTTTTAAAGAAAACATCACTAGGCTTGCAAGTAAGAGCAGTCTCACAAGATAGAAGCATGGCGTGTGCAATGGGCGTGCGTTCAAACTGGGTTGATGCAATGACATTTGGATTAGGGTCTGGAGTTGCAGGTATTGCTGGTGTAGCATTGTCTCAATTAACAAACGTTGGTCCGAATCTGGGCCAGGCTTATATTATTGATTCATTCATGGTGGTCGTCTTTGGCGGAGTTGGAAATTTGTGGGGTACCTTAATCAGTGGATTTAGTCTGGGTGTAATTAACAAGTTTATGGAGCCTTGGGCAGGCGCAGTTCTAGCTAAAGTTTTAATATTAATATTCATTATATTATTTATTCAGAAGAGACCCAGAGGGCTTTTCCCTCAAAAAGGAAGATCTGCGGAGGTTAATTAATGTTACTTTTTCGTATCCTAGGGAACGATACCGGGGGCAAGATATTTTTGTCGATTCTGTTGGCAGTGACAGTTATAGTGCCAATACTTAATTTGGCACTACCTTCAGAAAATCCTTTTCATATCTCTTCTTATACAGTGACTATTTTAGGTAAATACTTAACTTATGCATTATTGGCAGTAGCCGTTGACCTAGTTTGGGGGTACCTTGGTATTTTAAGTCTTGGGCATGGTGCATTTTTTGCGCTAGGTGGCTATGCGATGGGTATGTATCTTATGAGGCAAATTGGCGATAGAGGTGTTTATGGAGATCCAATACTACCTGATTTTATGGTTTTTCTTGATTGGAAAGAGCTTCCATGGTTTTGGTACGGTTTTGATCAATTTTGGTTTGCAGTAATTATAGTAATGCTTCTTCCAGGAATTCTGGCTTTTATATTTGGCTGGTTTGCGTTTCGCTCTAGAGTTACTGGTGTTTATCTTTCAATTATGACTCAAGCAATGGTTTATGCACTAATGCTAGCATTCTTCAGAAATGAATTGGGTTTTGGAGGCAATAATGGACTGACTGACTTTAAAGATATCCTTGGGTTTAGTTTAAAGCTAGATAGTACTCGTGCAGGCTTATTCGTTGCATCATCCGTTGCTTTAGCGGCAGGTTATTTATTGAGTCGATCAATCACTAATTCACGTCTAGGACGAGTTGCTGTTGCAATTAGAGATGCTGAAGATAGGGTTAGGTTTATAGGTTATCGAGTTGAAAACGTTAAGTTATTTATCTTTACAATTTCAGCTGTTTTGGCAGGTATAGCAGGAGCTTTATATGTACCTCAAATTGGCATCATTAATCCTGGAGAATTTTCACCAATTAATTCAATAGAAATAGTTGTCTGGGTTGCTATTGGCGGCCGATATACGCTTTACGGCGGTGTCATTGGTGCCTTGTTGGTGAACTACTCTAAAACTTTTCTGACAAGTGCTATGCCTGATATTTGGCTATTTGCTCTGGGCGGCTTATTTATAGTGGTGACTATTTTTCTGCCTAGAGGCATTGCAGGATTTCTAAGCAAACATAGGAGCGGAAAAAATGATAGATAGAATGCGTGAATTCTTTGAAAGAGAACCACCTAAAAGAAGTGTAAATTTAAATAAAAACGTGGTTCTTTATCTAGAAAATATTTCAGTTAGTTTTGATGGCTTTAAGGCAATTGATGCACTCAATTTATATGTTATGAAAAATGAATTGCGTTGTATTATAGGGCCCAATGGAGCAGGTAAGACTACCATGATGGACATTATTACCGGAAAAACTCGCCCCAATTCAGGTTCTGCATGGCTTGGTCAAAACTTTAATTTATTACTTCATTCTGAAGATCAAATTGCAAGAGCAGGTGTTGGCAGAAAGTTTCAAAAACCCACAGTTTTTGAGAACTTAACGGTTATTGAAAACTTAGAATTGGCCATGGATACAGATAAGCGTGTTTTTCAAACATTATTTGCAAAACCAAATCGTTTAGAAGATGAGTCAATAAAAGTGGTTTTAAAAAAAATTAATCTTACGGATTTGAGAAATGAGTCTGCAGGATCACTTTCTCATGGTCAAAAACAGTGGTTAGAGATCGGTATGTTATTAATGCAGAATGCTCAACTCCTTTTGATTGATGAGCCTGCTGCAGGAATGACACACCAAGAGATGGAAAAAACCGTTGAGCTTTTAATCGCCCTAAAGGATAAGCATACTATCATTGTTGTAGAACATGATATGGATTTTGTAAGGGCGCTTGAAAGTCCTGTTACTGTGTTACATCAAGGAAAGGTATTGGCGCAAGGTAATATGAATGAAATTCAGAATGATCCAAAAGTTGTAGAAGTGTATTTGGGTGAAAAGAATGATTGAAATTAATAATTTAAATCAATATTATGGACAAAGCCACACACTCAGAGATTTAAGCCTTAATGTGCTTGAGGGAGATTGTATAGCAGTTATGGGGCGAAATGGTGTTGGCAAAACTACTTTTGTTCAATGTTTGATGGGGCTAATCCCAACTAAAAGTGGATCTATTAATTTTCAGGGTATTGATATCTCTAAAAGGTCATCTGAAAGGAGAGCATCAATGGGAATTGGTTACGTTCCTCAAGGAAGAAGAATCTTCCCACTACTAACTGTTGAAGAAAATTTAAAAATTGGTTTGCCCGCACGAAAGGATAAATCTAATGTTATACCGGAATTTATTTATGATCTTTTTCCTGTATTGAAAGACATGCTTGAACGTCGTGGTGGAGATTTGTCGGGTGGGCAACAGCAACAATTAGCAATTGGTAGAGCCCTAGTTATTGATCCTAAGTTGTTAATTTTAGATGAGCCTACTGAAGGCATACAGCCAAATGTTGTTAATGAAATTTGTGATATTATTCGAAAATTAAATACAGAAAGAGGTGTTACTGTAATTCTAGTGGAACAGAAATTACCAATCGCCAGAAGAGTTACTGACAAGTTTGCTATACTTGATAGGGGCTCAAATGTCTATTCCGGTTTAATGACGGAATTAGATGATAAGTTGATTAAAAAATATTTAACCGTATAGAGGAGAGCATGAAAATGTTTAGAAGATTTAGAATCACCAATATTTCCACAATATTATTTTTATTATTTGCAAACCCAATATTTGCCCATGAATCTTATAGCCACTTCCTTGGTTACATACATGAAGCAAAAAATGTATCCCACTTAGCGAGCATCATAATCATATTAACAACTCTTGTATTTATTGTGACTCTATGGACGAAAAAAGAAAAAAATAAATGATGCTACTGTTTGAATATTAGGCAAACTTTATGAGTAACACTAGTCAACAGGGATGGGTCGCTAAATTAGAATTAAACTTTTCTGCAAGTCAATCTAAAACTTTTCTATCAAAAAGAGAACACATAGGACCGCTTACTATCCAACGCCCTTTTTACCCGGAACAAGGATTATGTCATCTATATATATTACATCCACCTGGTGGCGTAGTTGGTGGTGATCAGCTCTCAATTGGTATTAAAACTAATGCTAAATCTAGCGCTTTAATAACTACTCCTGGTGCCACAAAGATTTATCGTAGTAGTGGAAATAAACGTTCTATCATTAATCAAAATTTTTACATAGATAGTAACAGTACTCTTGAATGGTTGCCAATGGAAACTATTATTTTTCCTGGTGCTAGATCAAAGTTTTCTACCAAATTTTCCCTATTTGGCAGTGCAAAAGTGGCAGCTTGGGAAATTCACTGCCTTGGTAGGCCAGTAATTAATGAGTCATTTAATACTGGAAAGTTAGAATTTAGTTTCGAGTTGTGGCGAGATGAGTCACCCATTTTGCTAGATAAATTAGTTATTGATGAATCCGAACTCGAGAATGTTGTTGGTCTCAGAGGTTATCCAGTTTATGGAACATTTATCATTAGTAATGCTAGTAAAGAGGCATTAGATATGATTCGTTCAAATCAATTTTCTGGCGATGATTGTGTTTTTGGAGCAACCCAGATAGAAGACATTGTTATCATTAGATGTCTCGCCAGAAAAACTCATCTAGTTCAAGATTTTTTTAGGGAGATTTGGCAAAAAATAAGGCCATTGGTTTTTGATAGAGAGGCCTCGATTCCTAGGATTTGGGCAACATAACTTTTTAAGGGAGTAAATATGGATTTAACACCTCGAGAAAAAGATAAATTAATGTTATTTACTGCAGCCTTATTGGCGCGAGAACGTAAAGAAAGAGGGGTTAAGTTAAATTATCCAGAGTCCATTGCTTATATTTCATCGGCTGTATTGGAGGGTGCACGTGATGGTAAGAGCGTGGCAGATCTAATGTCATATGGTAGACAGTTGTTGACAATAGAAGATGTTATGCAGGGAGTGGATACAATGATTTCCGACATCCAGGTAGAGGCAACCTTTCCAGATGGAACCAAACTTGTCACTATTCATAACCCTATTCAGCCAATTGAAGAGACTGCAGATAATGATGAACAACCTAAAGAAGTCCTTATTCCAGGAGAGGTATTAATTAATATATCTGACGAGATTGAGATTAATTTAAATAGAAAACGCATTAGAATTGTAGTGGCAAATCTTGGAGATAGGCCTATTCAAGTTGGTTCTCATTATCATTTTTTTGAAACGAATTCTGCTCTGTCTTTTGATAGAGAAAAGACTAAGGGTTTCAGATTAAATATTCCTTCAGGAACTGCAGTAAGATTTGAGCCTGGGCAAGAACGCAAAGTTGAGTTGGTTGAGTATGATGGCAAAAAAGCTGTCTATGGTTTTAATGCTAAAGTAATGGGAAAGTTATGAGTAGAATTTCGAGAAAAGCTTATGCTGAAATGTATGGACCTACCTCTGGTGATAAGGTTCGCTTAGGGGATACTGAACTTTTTATTGAGGTTGAAAAAGATTTTACTACCTATGGTGATGAAGTTAAATTTGGTGGTGGAAAAGTTATTCGGGATGGAATGGGACAAAGTCAATTATGCAGTAAGGACGTTGTAGATGTTGTAATTACTAATGCACTTATCCTTGATTATTGGGGTATTGTTAAGGCAGATATTGGCATCAAAGATGGTCGAATTAAAGCAATTGGGAAAGCAGGTAATCCTGATGTGCAGTCCAATGTGGATATTGCAATTGGTGCAGGTACGGATGTCATTGCAGCAGAAGGCCAAATTCTAACGGCGGGTGGTGTTGACGCTCATATTCATTTTATTTGCCCCCAGCAAGTTGAAGAAGCTTTGATGTCAGGCATTACTACAATGTTGGGTGGCGGAACAGGCCCTTCAGCTGGAACTAATGCTACAACATGCACTCCTGGACCTTGGAACATTCACCGCATGTTAGAAGCAGCAGATGAATTGCCGATGAATTTAGGTTTTATGGGAAAGGGAAATGCAAGTTTATCGACACCATTAGATGAACAAGTATTGGCTGGAGCAATGGGATTAAAACTTCATGAAGACTGGGGAACAACCCCTGCAGCGATAGATAATTGTTTGTCAGTTGCTGAAAATTTTGATATTCAAGTTGCGATTCATACGGATACATTAAACGAATCAGGATTTGTTGAGGATACGATAGCAGCCTTTAAGGATCGCGTAATACATACTTACCATACTGAAGGTGCGGGTGGTGGACATGCCCCAGACATTATTAAAGCTTGCGGTTATAGCAATATACTTCCATCATCGACAAACCCGACACGACCATATACCATTAATACAGTTGATGAGCACTTAGATATGTTGATGGTTTGTCACCATTTAGACCCTTCCATAGCAGAAGATGTTGCTTTTGCGGAATCTCGTATTCGAAGAGAAACAATTGCTGCAGAAGATATTTTGCACGACTTAGGCGCATTCTCAATGATTTCTTCAGATTCACAGGCAATGGGTCGAGTCGGTGAAGTCATTATTAGAACTTGGCAGACCGCCAATAAAATGAAAATTCAGCGTGGACTATTAAAGGGAGAAGTTTCTGATCATGATAACTTTAGGGCAAAGAGATACGTTTCCAAATATACAATTAATCCTGCAATAACGCATGGCATAGCGCATGAAGTGGGTTCAGTAGAAGTTGGGAAATTAGCTGATTTGGTTTTATGGAAACCTAAATTTTTTGGTGTAAAGCCTAGTTTAATTATTAAAGGAGGTATGATTGTTGCATCTCCAATGGGTGATCCTAATGCTTCGATACCAACTCCCCAACCGGTACTTTATAGGAATATGTTCGGATCTCTGGGAGCGGCAAAATGTAATACAAGAATTACATTCTTATCACAGGCAAGTATCGATAATGATATTGTTGGAAAACTCCAACTTAAATCACTGATAGGATCTGTAAAAAATTGCAGAACTGTTAAGAAATCATCAATGATTCACAATGATTATCAGCCTAATATTGAAGTTGATCCACAAACCTATAAGGTTAAAGCAGATGGAGTTTTGTTGACTTGTGAGCCGGCAGATGAACTCCCTTTGGCGCAGAGGTATTTCCTGTTCTAACTATGAAAGAATTTATAAGAAAAATTGCTAAATCTAAAAAAATAGATGAAACATTAACTCTAACTTTAGAACAAAGAACGAAGAGTAGGCTGAGAGCTCGTCTAGATAACGGCGAGGATGTCGGTGTATTTATGAAAAGAGGTAGTATTCTTGAGCATGGTGATTTGATTGAAACAGAAGAAGGACTTATTGCTCAAATTATAGCTGCTCCAGAAAAGCTTTCATCAATTTATACGGACGACTCCCTGCTGTTAGCTCGTGCTTGCTATCATCTTGGTAATCGGCATGTTGAGTTACAAATCACCCCAAAAAGTGTTCATTACAGGCATGACCATGTCTTGGATGAGATGCTTAAAAGTTTTGGACTCAAGATAATTTCAGAGCTGATTCCGTTTCAGCCTGAAAAAGGTGCATATAATTCCCAAAATGCTAATCATGGACATCACCATGAATACTAAAAATCTCAAGCTATTGAGGCTAATGAGTTTAATGAGCCCTACTCTTCCAATTGGTGGATATAGTTATTCTCAAGGAATCGAAAAAGCTGTTGAGGATAGGTGGATAGTGGATATGGATACCTCTTATGAATGGCTCAGTAGCCAGCTTTATTGTGGGTTTGTTTATACTGACTTAGCTATATTAAGAATGCTTTATGATGCATGCGATTGTGACAACAAAGATGAAGCCTTTAAGTGGAGTCAAACACTTTTAGCATGTCGAGAAACGAGTGAATTGAGGCAAGAAGAAATTAATCGTGGTCGAGCGTTAACCAAAGTTATAGAAGAGCTTGAAAATTCTATCACTGATGGATGGGAACATATCACCAGAACCAATTATTTATCTGGGTTAGCATTGATTGGTAACTATTGGAAAATCCCTCTTAATGAATTACTGGTTGGATATAGTTGGTCTTGGCTTGAAAATCAAGTGTCAGCTGTGGTGAAAATTATCCCTCTAGGTCAAACTCAGGGCCAGCAATTACTATACAGGTTAGTTGAGTTGGTGCCAGATACCATTAAGCAATCAATGTCATTGAAAGAAGATACAATTGGAAGGTCTCAGCCAGCTCTAGCAATTGCTAGTAGTCTTCACGAGACACAATACACAAGAATTTTTAGATCATAGGAGGCGAAAGTGAGTAATAAACAACCACTACGAATTGGGATTGGTGGTCCAGTAGGATCAGGTAAGACAGCACTTTTAGATTTATTATGCAAAGCCATGCGTGATAATTATCAAATAGCTGTTGTTACGAATGATATTTATACTCAAGAGGATGCAATGTTTTTAACAGCTAGTAATGCTTTGGCGGCAGAACGTATCATTGGCGTTGAAACTGGTGGCTGCCCTCATACTGCAATTAGAGAAGATGCCTCTATGAATCTTGCTGCAATAGAAGACTTAAGTCAAAAATTTAATGATTTAGATATTATTTTTGTCGAAAGTGGCGGTGATAATTTATCAGCTACTTTTAGTCCTGAGTTGGCAGATATTACTATCTATGTCATAGACGTTGCAGAAGGTGAAAAGATACCCAGAAAAGGCGGACCAGGTATTACACGTTCAGATTTACTGGTTATTAACAAAATTGATTTGGCACCATATGTGGGTGCTTCTTTGGAAATTATGGAGAGTGACTCTAGGAAAATGAGAGGAGAGAAAAAATTTGTATTTACCAATCTAAAGAAATCCATTGGACTTGAAAAAATCATTAATTTTATTATTAAAGAAGGAATGTTATAGATTCTATTCAATTGAAATGGCCAATTAAATATTGAAAGAATGGAAATATTTTTAATTCTAAAAAATAGTATGGAAACGAAATTTTTGGCTTTTATACTTATTGGTTATAATTTATAATATGTGTCCAGTTGCAATGAAGCAACTGATCTACTAGCAATGTAGCTTCCAAGGAGCCAATGTCGGATATTATTCCAAGATGTCTACGGAAGATATTAAAAGTTCAAGGATGATAAAGTGAAATTAGTTACAGCAATTCTAAGGCCTGAAAATCTAGATCAAGTTAGAGAGGCGCTTTGTGATGTCGACATACCTGGTATGACAGTAACTGAAGTGAAAGGCTTCGGAAAACAAAAAGGTCATACTGAGTTATATCGTGGTACAGAGTTTACAGTTGAATTTGTTCACAAAGTAAAACTTGAAATTGCAATTTCAAATAAGAATTTGGATCTGCTAATTAATACAATTAGCGATATCGCTCGTTCCGGAA
>CERK01022813.1_pt1 | contig 12689 bp, 16 predicted proteins | sample 530771 | NCBI WGS metagenome assembly CERK01 (sample SAMEA2620950, study PRJEB7988) | marine metagenome | biome: marine biome (ENVO:00000447); feature: deep chlorophyll maximum layer (ENVO:xxxxxxxx); material: "saline water (ENVO:00002010), including plankton (ENVO:xxxxxxxx)" | depth 30 m
ATTATTCGGTAATCCATCTTTACCATTTGCTTCTGCTCCAAAACAACATGCTGCATATTCACCACCCATTGCAGTGTATATTTGGCCAAATGGAATATCGCAAAAGAATAACTCTTGATCTTTTGCCATTTGAGCTATCGATCCTTTTTCAAGTACATCTGGATTATAATTCCATTCTAGGTCAGGATCAAGCTGATCCATAAACCAAGTCGTTGTATCAACTTTACCATCTAGTGGTGATATTTCAAATTCGTGGTCACCTGGACCATTGCGTGTCATAAACTTTGGAAGTTCATTCCATTCGTCTACGTAATCCATTGGTTCGTTATCTTTACTCATGTGTCTAGTTTTAACTCCCATATATTAGATACAACTTTACAAGTATCTATAGTTTCAGTTTCTTTTAATCCATTAAAAAGGTTGCATATAGCCGTCATTTGTGATTCATATGCAGTTGCACCACCAAATTGGTAATCAGCACACATAGGAAGGAATATTTGTATAGGAAAATCTGCTTTAGCCCATTTAACAGCTGAATATTTTCTACTATTCATAACACATCCGGCTGTATTAGTTCCTCCAGCAATAATATTATGTATATAATAACCTTTGTCGTTTATTAAATCATTTAATTCATGGGGGCTTAATTCAGATTCAGGTGGAATAATTATCCATTCATGATGACCTTCAGCTTCAGACATATTATATAATTCATTCATCTTTGGTTGATATGGATCATGATCAGAAATAAATATAAATTTATGTCCTCTTACAAATCCTTCAGCCGGATCTGTTTTATCAGGTAATGGATTAAATATTAATGATTTTAAATATGAAAAGCGAAGATTATTTAATACTTCATCATCAGATAAAGCAGGATGTCCTTCAAAATGAATTAACAATACTACAACGATTGGTTCAAGTTCCATAATATATTATACCATATATTGGTTTATTTGTACATATTTATATCCAGCGAATTACTTCTTCTGGCTCTGGTTTTTTATCTAATGCTGAGTCTGCTTCAGTTAAAAAGTCTCTTCTTGCTAATTCAGAATATCCAACACTCATAAGTAAAAGAACATGGCCTTCTACAAAATCCATATCTGTCCAACTTGCTCTATCACTTGGAAAACAAAGAATGCACGAAGTATCTAATCCTGCTTCTAAAGCAAATGCAGTTAGGTTAGAATGAAACATACCAACTTCTATACCAACAGCTTGTTGATTTCCATCAGCTTCATCTTCATGCATTTGTTGATAGTATGCACCTGCTTCTACGTTTTTAGCTATGAGTCCATTTGGCTCACATACTCTTTGTGAAAAAACTAAAAGATATGGAGCAGATGATAGATGTTCTAAGAATAATTGGTTACCTACAGGATTAGGAGCTCCAAAGTTTTTTGTATTTTGAGTATCATTATTATTTTGAGATTTTTGCCATATAGCTTTTTTCTCTTCTACTTTATCTGGGCCTAATACATTTACATGATAGGGCATAAAGCTATTTTTTGATGGTGTTACTTTCCATGATTTCCACAATATATCTTCTATTACAGATTTTGGTGGAATATTATCATCAGAAAATTTCATAATGTGTCTTCTTTTATCTAACAATTCTAATTGTGTCATTTTTTACCTCTTTTATTTTTTGGTTTATGGGTTAGATAAAAGTATTCGGACTTAAGTTCTGGGTATATTTCAAATAGATTCATTTCCCACTCTGTTCCTTTATATTTATCATCTATACTCATTAAGTATTTATATAGTTTTTCCTTGCTAAAGTCTTCTTCTTCAGGTTGTTTAAGAATATCAGCAATGCCTTTAAGATTTACTGCCTTTCCCTTTGCATATTTTTGAATAAGTTTAGATTTAACTATATGTGGTAAGTTATTACATTTCATCACACTTGGTTCGTTGTCCGGTAACCAGTAATGATTATATTTTCCTAAGAAAGATTGAATCTCGTATAAGCGTAATACACTTAAGAAATTTACTTTAGAATGCAAATGAATAACAACATTTTCATATTTTGAAAGTTCGTCTATACGTTTTTTGATACTTTTATAATTGCTAGTTCTATTTAAATAATCATTATATATTCCAATTCCATCTATCGCTACATCTATTATAACCTTTTTAAAATACGGAATAAAATATAAGAACTTTGCTAGTTCATCTTCAACACCATCTAATATACGATTATTAATATCAATTCTTAATTCTATTTCTTTTGCCTGTTTTTTATCGACCAATCCTTTAATTAATTCAAATGATGGTCCATCATTATATTTTATTTTTAGAATCTTTTTAGAAAGTTCTATAATTTGATTGTATTGAGAATCATCCCACACTTCAACTTCAAGCATTCTACCTTCAATCTTATATTCTTGACCTCTCATTATTTTTGTGGCAGAATTTATAACAGAATCCCATTTATTTCTATGTAGATCTTGATATTGATGATTAGATGATATTCTCTTTGAAATTACTTCGCGTCTTTCAGCATTAACACATGTTTCACAGTATTTACCTATATGAGAAATACCCATTGAATGTATTTCCATTTCTGACCATCCATCAGATACATAGTCATTTAAGTTTAACATATCTTTGCGAATATTATTTAATTCTTCACTTGTCATCCAATCTTCTATTGAATCATATTCCTTTTCTGATTTTTTACCAATACTACATGGTGAGTACTTACCATCTTTATGTCTAAATGGTGTTCGATACGGCATACTACAAAACCAAACTCTTTCACCTTTAGATGTTCCCCAATCTAAATGATGATTAAACTCATCATTTATTTCATTAATCAATTTTAGTTTATCAGTAAAAAAGTCTACATTGTCAGCCGGTTCTAAAGTACCTATTTGTGATGTATTTGTTTTAACTAGTTGAGTCTCTAATTTAATCTTACCATCGAGTGCATCAAGTGCATCAAATATTGGTTCTAAATCTTGTTGCTTTAATCCTCTCTTCCAATACCAGTAACCACCATCCTTTGTAGGATTTTTACGATGATAAATGATCTCTTTACCAAGCCATCTTGCTTCTTGAAATAATCTTGGTGCAGGATCAAATGTGTCTTTAGTATAAACATATGTTTTGAATTTACCTAATAGATTTGGAACAGGAGATTTAAGATTGTTGTTCTCAAAGTTTATGTAATTTTGATGATAAGTTAATATACCATGATCGGGATAATCACTTATTATTTTTTCTATACTTTCATAATACTCTGGATTTGTGCCTAAGAATAAATGATCGAATTGAATATCTTCTTCAACTTCTTTGTATATAGGGAAATGTATAATCTTTTCGAAGTGTGCACCAACACCCTTTGGATAAACATCAGTATCACATAAATCAATAACCTTTTTTGGTTTAAAGAATTTTAGAGCTTTAGGATATTTCTTCGGATGATTTTCTGAGTAAACAGAAATAACGTTATTACTAAATAATTTCTTAAGTGATTCTTGTTGTACTGGTCTATAATCATTCCATGCCATATGAGCAAGAGTCATCATACTTCTACCTAGAATCAATGATGTGCAACCATCTTCAATATAATCATTGTTAAATACTATATTCTCACAATGAATATATTTGTCATTAATAGATTCTGTATAATCACCAGAAGTAAAGTCACGATGAGTTACTACGTATACTTGTGCTCGTATTCCTTTTTCGTTTAGGTGGGAACAGTATTCATAACTATAATAAAATAAACCATCACACGGTTTGCTTGTACATACTATGTTTAACATATCTTCTCAATAAATTCAATTATAGTTCTATTTATAATGTATAAATAGGTATATAATTTATAATTAACTTGACAAATATGAACTGGGAATTATTTTTATGGGCAACAGGATTGGGATTTCTATGGTGTCAGGTAGTCACACACTATGCTGTATCTGTAGGATTACACAGGTATTTTGCTCACGGACAATTTAGAACATCTGTAGCACACGAATGGGGCTTCATAATACTTATTATGATTGCTTGTGTTCGTACACCTATTGGTTGGATAGCAAGTCACAGAATGCACCATGCAGATCTTGAAGGACCATTAGATCCACATGACGCTAAACAAATAGGTTACTGGAAAGTGGCATTAACAACATGGAAGTTACCACATATACCAGTAAGGTTTGCAAAAGATTTATATAATAACCCAAGACTTGTATGGGCTCATGAGAATTGGGATACATTCTTATGGTTATATTGGGCTGTATGTATGGCCATATCACCTTACTTCTGGTGGGGTGCAGCCTTTATGCCTTATGTATTTGCTAAGGTTGGATTTGGTATGTTAAATATATTTGGTCATTGGAATGGCCCGACAGACGGACCATGGATGAATTGGATTTTAGGCGGTGATGGTTATCACAAAGTACATCATGAAGAGCCACGTAGATTGATATTAGGTAAATACGATTTAGGTGGACATTTGGCGAATAGATTTTGGAAAAAGAATTAAGAAACAATAAATGGGTTGATGTTCCTATGACTGAAGATGTTTGGCATCTTCTGAAAGAACAACGCATATCCGATACTTATTATCAACGTGGATCAGGTAAAGCCACCCAAGAATTAGAATGGGTTGAGGCAACACACCGAAACTGGGTTCATGAGATTACCGACTTAAGTGATTTTCCATATTGCTATGTTACAAATGGCACAACAGATGCAATTCATCATTGGTTACAAACAGAAGATCGTCAATGGCAATATATTAAAGGTGATTATGAATATCCTAATGTTATCGATGCTGGTACAGAAATAGATCACTCATATTTTATAGATCCCCACAAAGTATTATACCTATCTAATCCATTTGCTGGTGATGGCAATTTTAGAGATGTAGAAGTTAATTGTCCTGTTATATTAGACTGTACATATATATCTAGCACATCCATACAAAGAATACATATACCAAAAAATACTGAACAAGTGATGTTTAGCTTCTCAAAAGGATTTGGTATGGTAGGCAATAGATTAGGTTTAGTCTATACAAAGAAACCTCATAAATCATTACACTTATTAAAACAATTTGAAAATTGGAATTACGCATCTGTAAAGACAATGGATCTTATTATGAGTAACTTTACTGTTGATGAAATGTTTCATATACATAGAGAAACACAATTAAAATTATGTCAAGAATATAGTTTACTACCATCTGATTGTTTTTTTCTTGCTGTATCAGGTGACCCATATTATAAAAGGAGAAGACGAATGCATGATAACCCAGGAGCAAGGCTCTGCTTAACCCCGCTAACACAATGGTAGTACCAACTTATTTAGAAATTCCATTAGAAGATTTAGATCCAGATAATATAGCAAGAATGGTTGCTCATGCTGGAGTGGTTGTTATACGTGATAGTGGTGCAACACCTGAAGAATATGCTGAGTGGTCATTAGGTTTAGGTTATCACTTGAGTCCAGAAATATGGTGTACTGATAAAGAACATTCAGATCTGTTTTGGACAGTAACTAATGAGATGATGGATGAAAGGAACCAAGGATTATTTGGTGATTATGAATTAGATTGGCATACAAACATGACACCAGTTGCTGATGCAGAGGAAGTCATAGGGTTATACGCAAAGACAATCACATATGATACCGAAACATGGTTTCTTAATTCAATGAATTATTTCAAACATTTGCATGAACATAAGAAAGATTTATTAAGACAGCTTACGGTTGTACACGATCCGAAAAGAACATTAGGTTTAATAAAAGAAGCTTGGCAACCAAAGTTTGGTGAGATATATGGTGAACAAGTCTTAAAAGAAATTCAAAAGAATAGAGATACCCGCGAGATAGTTAATTGTTTAAATATGGAGCCTGAGAATAAACATAAGTTTGGTGCATCTCGTGGTATAATGAATAATCATAAATTTGTAGCTAATCACCCAGTGGGCCCTGAAGGTTTGTTCTTTAGTCCATATGAAGTACATGGATTTTTAAAAGATGGTAAACCTTACGAACATTCAAAAGAATTATTCGATGAGTTATGGGAAGATTATGTTTGTAATGACAAGTTTATATATAAACACAAATGGCAGGAAGGTGATATATGTTTATTTGATAATGTAACTGGAATACATAGAAGACCAGATATATTAAAAGATAAACCGCGTACATTATTAAGAACTGCTACATGGTATAAATCACACTTAAGGAAACACCACGATTATGTTGTATAGCCATATAAATAAGTATATGAAACCAAGAACAAAATACAAACTACCTACTCACGGTGAGTTAAAGCATATCAATATAGATCTTGATAAGCTTCAAGAGGCTACTGATAAGTTAGCTAATGAGTATGTTGATGTAAAGACTGCTAACAAAATGTTATGTGATAATCATATGGCATTGAGTAAATCTGTGTATGATAACTTTGAACAAGTAAATCTAACAGAATTCGGTGGTGAAAAAGAATTAGAATATACAGATAATATAAAAGAAAGATTAAGAAGGGGTGAAGAGAAACTATATAATAAGCCTAACGAAAAATATATAGGAAGTTATTTCGAAGAGATATGTAATCAATTTAAATGTGATAAGATGAGAATTCGCATTACTAAATTAGATCCTCATACTGATGTACCAATGCATATTGATTATGATCCAACTTATGCAACTCGAGTAGTTATACCGGTATATACAAATCCTAAGGTTAAAAATAGATTTAAGGTGAGAGGCGAAGAAGTTGAAACACACTTAGAAGCAGGTAAAGCATATTTCTTTAATACTGGCTTTGCTCATGGTGTATTCAATGAAAGTGATGAACCACGCATAGCCTTTATGTTTAGTTTAGATGGACAAGATGATATTACAGATATTAGATTATGAACTATATAAAAAGTTTAAAACCACTATTAGATTATACTGATAGTGAGATCAGAGATTTAGCACGCCAAGTAGTAACAAAAGGACATGTAGTATTACATGAACAAAAGTTAACAAAGCAAGAACATATTGATTTTTGTAAACGATGGGGTAAAATGGATCGTAATGAGTATTTTATGAACCCCGAAGATGCAAGAGAAATTAGTATCGTATCTGGGCAAAGGGATGCGGACGGTAAAAGAATCGGTATGTTTGGTAAAGATGAATTACAATGGCATCAAAACGGATCGGCTCGACATCAATTTGAAGATTGTATAGTATCTCTATATTGTGTAGAGGAATGCGTAGACACAGTATTTTCAATATGTAGCCAAGTAGATTGCTTTGCAGATTTACCTGAAGAAAGAAAAGAATATTTTAGGCAGTTTGATATTAAGCTTGATTATGTTGAAGACGGTATTTATAGCATTGTAGGTAATGATACTGATGATGAAAAATCACCTGAGCATGAAATAAATACCGGTGCTTGGTATTATGACGAAGAGGTTGATAGAAGACCTCTCGTAAGTAAACATCATGTTGATGGTAGAGAATACTTATATTTCTGCGTACCGTTTATGGTTGGTGCATATAAGAACGGTGTAGAACTTAGCGAAGAAGAAGTACAAGCATTATATGATGAATTATGGGATGTATTATTCAAATCAAAATACATGCAACATCATGTATTTAGAAGAGGCGATATATTGATTATGGACCAATTACATACGATTCATAGAAGATCACCTATTAGATTTATGGATAGAATGTTATGGAGAACTGCATTTGACTACTCAAATATTAAATTTTGATGATGAACAACTAGCATGGGAAGCCACAATGACTCAAGTAAGGGGTCATTCAATTTACCATGAACAAGATCTAAACGCTAGTCAATACGTAGAACTATTGAAAAGATTTGGTGATTGTGAAGCACCCGGCCAGTTTATGAATCCTAAGAAAAATCCAGAGATCTTTATTGTTACCGGTAAAAAAGATAAACACGGCAAGAAGCTTGGTATGTTTGGTGAAGGTGAATTAGGTTGGCATTCGAATGGTAATTCAAGACACAATGTAGAACATATTCTTATTGGGTTATATTGTGTTGAGGAAGATGTAAATACAACTTTATCTATATGTAATACAACAAAGCCCTTTCAAGATTTAACAGAAGATCAAAAGAATTATTATCGTGGTGTAACAATTAAATTAAAATTTAAAAATAATACAATATATAATTTAGAAGAAGGTGACCCTGAATTAGAATTTATGGAAGCGAGTAAAGGTTCTATACGCAAGCTAGTAGGTAAGCACCCACATACTGGTCAAGAATACTTTTATTTCCCATATCATTTTATAGAGAAAGCTTGGCATCGCATGGCTTGTGCCGGTGGAGCAAAGAAATCTATAGATCATAATCAAATGATTAAAGATTTAAAGGGACATATATTTAAAAGTAAATATCAAACCCATCACGTATTTCACAAAGGTGATTTAGTGTTAATGGATCAATTCACCTCATTACATAGACGTAGCCCTGTGTATGATAATAAAAGGGTATTATGGAGAATTGCAAGTGATTACAGGAATATCCTTTAGTTACGCAGAAAATTCAATGAATACACGAGGCCTAGGATTAATGGGGCTTGATTACGTGTATGACATGACAGATTTTAATATGCCTATTTGTAATAAAAATAGTGCTGATGGTAAAGTCTTAGCTCGTGTACATAATTTTTTAAAGGTCATTAAAGATGCAGAAATTCTAGTGTTTGCAATACCTGAAGCTACTGCTCATTATTCTGCCGGATTTAAAAATGCAATGGATTGGATTATATGTGCAACTAACTTTAATGCTGATCTTGGTCAAGATGGTCCATTCTCAAATAAGCCTATCTATGTAATAACATTTACACCTGTAACAAAAAATGCTGGTTATAGACATTTTGATATGACAAGACATTTAATAGAGAAAATGGGTGGTATAGTTTATGATACCTTTTGTTTGAATAATGGCTGGAAAGAATGTGTGCCTGGTAATTATGAATGGGTCAAAGATGTATGTATTGAAATATTTGACCATAATAATTATTGGTTAAATGAACCGAAAGAAAGAAAACCTGACATGAAAGATAGACCACAAAAATGGGTAGAACAATATAAAGAATGGGATAAAAAATGGGAAAAGTGACAGAAAAAACTTTACCTGAAGATCATCCAATATTCAAAGGTGGATGGTCTTTAAGTTCACACAATAAAAAGGAAAGTGGAATGATTAAAGGAGTTGTAGAATATATTAATGTTGATTACGACAAGGATTATCTTATACGTAAACACAACGAAGCTCGTGGTATAGAAGGTAGAGATTATATTGAATGTGGAACTGAGTCTCATATCCTTCGTGATAACCCAGATTATTATAGACAGTGGGAACATATACTTACAATTATGAGTGGAGTTCATATGGGTATGTGCGAACATGGAACTGGATTTAATTTAAATGGTACTCTTACTTCAGGTGTACCACCTCATATAGATTTTGATGAGAGAGAAGGTAATCAATTTAATTTATTATTACCTATGTTTGGTAAAGCAAAGATAGGAATATATGTCACTGTCCAGAATCAATTAGAATTCAGGCATGGGCAAAAACATTGGAATATGTTACAAGACCAATATAAACCTGTATCAATGGGAGAAATATTAGTAGACAAACCAGTACTATTAAATACTAAATATCTACATGACGTACAAGTAGTTGAAGCACCTCGAGCAATATTTTGTGTTGCGTGGAGAGGTATAAATAAAAATTATTATGACTTTAAAAAACATGCCGAGAAAACACTTACCTAACCCAGCAAAATATGATTTTCGTGATACACATTATGTAAACGGAGTACCTTGGCCGAGGTTACCCCAAGGTGAATTTGACAAGGTTCCATTGCAAGAAGAATATCGTATGTATAGTATGGACTACTTAGATACTCCAGAAGCTTTACCTATATTTGAAAAACAAGCTGATATTATTATGGAGCATGATTATCAAGGTATAGTTGATGTAGGTTGTAGACATGGTCCAATCAATGAGATATTATATTATAGAGGATATACTGATTATGAATACTTTGGATTTGATACATCACCAGAGCCTATTAAATATGGTCAAGAGACATGGCAAGAGTTTCCTAATATAGAATATGCTATCGGATCATTTCGTGATAGATTATCTGTAGGCTTTGATGTTGATTGTATAATATGGTCAGGAGTTTTACTATATGAACCAGAACATCATTTAGAATTATTCACTAGCTTACACAAATTCTATAATGCTTATGGTGCTATTATACAAGAGCCAAAGAAAGAACAGCATGAACAATGTTGGAGAGATGATTTAGAATTAAATACAATTGAAGATCAGTTGTACAAATATGATTGCTTCCATACAAAATATTATAATATAGATGTACCGATATTTGGAGGTCGTAGAACAATAGTAGATGTGAGATTATGATACCAAAAAGTGAAACACTACCGTGCGGATATAGGGTAGTACCATACATATATCAACGTAAATTTAATTTTGAAATATCTCAACGTGATATGTCATTATGTGATAATGCATTAAATTTAATGCAAAAGGAAAGAGGTGGAGATAGACTAGATGAAAATTATAGTCACCATAATCTACATTTAGGTGAGATGTTTATATACAATTTTGTATTTGACGGTATCGAACCTGTACTTGCTTCAGGTGCTCAGTATGATGGTGATGCAATAAGAGTCTTTTCAAGATATTTTGGATTTAACAAATATCGTACGGATGGTACAAAGCTATTAGATAAAATTGATGACTTTGATGAATTAAAATATACATTAAAACATTTATATCAACCGTTGATTTATTGGAGTCGTGATAAGTCACCTAAGTTTTTTGAAAGATTAAAGGCTGGTAGACCAGATATATTTAGTGAGTGGCAAGTACATCCAACAAAAATTAATATAATGAGAAATGAAAAAACCGTAAAAGATAATTATCAAAATATATTTTTTACTGGAGATATAAACGAAATTTTACATAAAAAATGAATGGAATGAATTATGAGCATTTAGCTCTATTAGGTAAACAATATCCATTAACATATCAATTGCCTAATCCTCACCAAAAAGTAGCTATTACTGAGGAACAATTCGAGTACGTAAAATATAATCCACGCAAAGATATCGATAGGTGGGGATTATCATTAACATCACTTGATGGAGAGATGAGTGGTATTCCAGACTTAGATTCATTATTAGAATATAATAGAGAGAATAACACAACATATCGAGAAGATGATTTTAATGTAAAGACACCAGCATATCAGTATTTCGAAGAAGTATTAAAGCCATTCGAACCTTGGTTATTTAGAACACATATACTTAAATTAAATCCTGGTGGATACTTTCCACCTCATCGTGATGCTCTTGGATTAGGGTCATGCCGATTAATCGTGCCTTTAAAGAACTGTAATCCTCCAAGTGTTAACTTTGTATTAGATAATGAGATTATGACATGGGAAGAAGGTCGATTATATTTTGTAGATACGATTAAAATGCACTATATTTTCAATGGAACATCACCTGATGTTGGTATATTTGATCCATCTTATTGGTTAATTATGAATGTACAATGTCATGAGAAATCTGTTGAAGAGATAATAATGCATTTACAGTACACATAACGTATAAATACAGTTATGATTGAGAAAATATTAGCGGGCACATTAGCCCTTTCTATAAGTGGATGTAGTATGTTAGGCGGATTCAACGCATTAGATCCCAAGAATTTAATTAAAACAGCGGCAACTACTGGTGCCACATACGTTGTAGCAGGCCCTATTCCAGCGGCAGTGAATGCAGCAACATCAGTAGCAGTCGATTCAGTATTACCTGATGACAAACCACAAATAAGTGAGATAGAAGCTGGAAATGAAGAACAACTGAGGGCATTTATGTTTGCAAATTTAACAGAAACCGTTTTATACGGTGTAATCGGATTTTTAATATTCACTAACGTTGTCGGTCCATGGGCTGCACAACGAAGAGCAAGAAGGAAAGCAGAACAAGCAGCGGTAGATCAGCGTAGGAAAGATAAGTATGACGCTATGAAGGCAGAGCTTGCGGCAAGAAGAAGTAAAGATTAAGGAGCTCAATGCAAAAGAAAACTAGTAGGAATATTAGTAAGGCAGTTCAATTAAAACATACAAAAGAAAAGTTACATGAGATGGGTCATGATAGATCCAATAAGAAGAAGAATCTCGTAAAGAGTTTAAAGAATCTTATGAAGAGGGAAGAGCGGCATAGATAGTTATTACGTCTTCTTTCCCCTTTACTTTAATATCACCAATCTTTTTAGAATTTGTAACCATATTATCAGGTAACTGATCTAAAGTCATAGAGGAATATATAGTTGGATATCGTTTATAATCTCCCCTTCCTGCTGTTGCTTCTAGTCTTGCTGCTAGATTAACAGCATCACCTATTACACTAAAATCAAATCGTGTAGAGCTACCCATATTACCGATAATTGCTGGTCCAGTATTTACACCTGTACCTACGTTTATATCAGGTAAGCCTCTATCCTTATATCTTTGTTTTAGTTCTAATGTCTTTGCTTCTATTTCAATAGCAGACTTCACAGCCATCTCAGCATGATTAGGCATATCAAGTGGTGCACCAAATACTGCCATAATACAATCACCCATAAACTTATCGACCATACCACCATTAGC
>CERK01029108.1_pt1 | contig 12250 bp, 11 predicted proteins | sample 530771 | NCBI WGS metagenome assembly CERK01 (sample SAMEA2620950, study PRJEB7988) | marine metagenome | biome: marine biome (ENVO:00000447); feature: deep chlorophyll maximum layer (ENVO:xxxxxxxx); material: "saline water (ENVO:00002010), including plankton (ENVO:xxxxxxxx)" | depth 30 m
TTGATAAGATAAAAGGTTTTTTAATCTCATCATTACTAATAATTGGCTTAACATCATTAGCAGTTTTAGCTGTTGAATATTTTAGTGACGGTTTTTGGATTTGGTTATGGGCTGGTTTATCGTTACTTATGATATTCTTAAATATGTTTTACGCAGACTTAATCGTGCCTATTTTTAATAAGTTAACTCCTCTTGAAAATGGCGATTTAAGAAAAAAAATTGAAGATTACTCTCAAAAAGTTGGGTATTCACTAAAAAATATTTTCGTAATTGATGGTTCAAAAAGATCTTCTAAGGCAAACGCTTTTTTTAGCGGTCTTGGACCTAGAAAAACAATAGCTTTATATGATACGTTGATTGAAAAACATTCAGACGAAGAATTGGTTTCTGTTCTTGCTCACGAAGTTGGACATTTTAAAAAAAAGCACATTCTTATTTCAATGTTTCTTACAATTTTACAATTAGGTTTAATGTGTTTTCTGTTTGAGTTGTGTATCAGTATGGATATAATAGCTAATTCTCTTGGATCCTCTAAAATGAATTTTCATATCGGAATAATTGCATTTAGTTTTTTGTATTCCCCAATTGGTTTAATTACGGGTGTAATGATGAATATTTTAAGTAGAAAAAATGAGTATGAAGCCGATAATTATGCAAAAGAAACCTACAGTGGGGATTTTTTGGAGTTGGCGTTAAAGAAATTATCAGTTGATTCTTTGAGTAATCTTTATCCTCACCCAATATATGTTTTTATTCATTATTCTCATCCGCCACTTATTCAAAGATTGAGTAAATTGAAGAAGTACTAAATAGCTTCAAAATATCCTTTTACTTTATTTTTTTTGACTTTGTCAAAGTCAAAATATTGACCGTTCATTGCAATATATACTCCCTTATCTAATGATTGAACAAATGATAGCGCACTACCTAAATTAAAAAACCCATCGGACGAACTTCCAAAAGCATATGGAATCATTGCTCCAGTTAATACTATAGTTTTATCTTTTATTTTTTCTGCAATATTACCAGCAGTATTAACTATTGTATCTGTACCATGTGTAATAACAATTCTTTCAGATTTACATTTTTTACATTCGTTAATTATACTTTCAATATCTTTTTTAGTCATTTGAAGACTATCAATCATCATTAAGGTTTTAACTTTCACCTTTAATCTGCATTTACTTCTATCTAGCATTTCAGGCAAATGGGTTTTTTTAAAAAATAATTCACCATTTATGTGATTGTAACTTTTATCAAATGTTCCTCCAGTAATTAAAATTTGAATCATACTTTAATTTTAATATTATAAAGATATTATTTATTTTAGAACAAACATTGGGTCATTAACTCAGTTGGTTCAGAGTGCTACCTTGACAGGGTAGAAGTCACTGGTTCGAATCCAGTATGACCCACAAAATTTGATAAACTAAACAAATAAAAATGAAAAAAATTGTTCACTTAATTATTTTATCATTATTAATTTATAGTTGTGGTAAAAATACAGATTCGGATAAGCCTAATAACTCAAGTGATAAAATTTTAAATGAATTTGAGATCATTGGAGTCTATCAAGGGATTCAAGAAAATTATTTTATGAAAAATAAATTTGGTGATGATGTTATAATAAATGGTAATAAAATTGAATTACCATCTGTTGATCACAAATTTTTATTTGAAAAAAATAATAAAGTAAGTCTCCAACAAACCAGTTTAGATGACAATACTAGATATTATTATGACGGCAATTATAAAATATTAGAAAAAACCCAAGATGTGATAACAATTGAATGTAATTTGTCATATTCTGAAGGTTCTTCTAATCCATCATATATTCTAGATTTTAGTTTGTCAAATGATTTTTTAATATGCAAGGGATGTGGTGGGGGTCCTGATTTTAATTTATCTAAAGATTAAAATGTAATTAACAGATTTTTAATTACTTACGTTAATCTTCGGCCAAGATAAAACAGATACTCCCCTTGAGTAGTGAAAACTTTCTACATTTTCGGTATTTAATATTAGGTCATTAAATTGATAATTAATTTTTAGTTCTACTAAATCTATTTTTTGTAGTGGCCATTCTTTATGATAAATATCAAATCTGTAAATTTTTAAATTATCTACATAAAATAAACAGTACCTTTCAAGGAGCCATATATCTAAATCAGTTTTTAAAACTTTGGTATTTTTTAGGTTGTATTGAATATTCAATTCAAATTTTTTGCTGTAATTATAAGAGACATAAGAATTATTTTCTCTATTTATTTTTGATGCTTCATAAGGTAGTTTAGACAGAGTTCGAGCAATATAAGCTGATATTTTTTTTTCAGCTTCAATATTTAAGAAATAAACCCCATGATGATTATTTTTTTTAACATAAGTTCTAATATTTATTTCATGAAAATCAGAAACAAAACTAATTGGAAATAAATTTTTAGGATGTAATTCATTCATTGTGAATGCAACTAATGAAACATAATAATTTTTATTAAAACTATCTAATTCTAATCCCTTTGGAATTAAAGGATTTAGAATATTATATGGAATTTTAAAATGAAGAAAAATAGCGTTATTCCATTCTTGGTAATAATTCCATTTTTTTTTATTTAAATTACCTGAATAATCTGAAAGTAATAGATCAATTTTTTTCATATATTAACAAAATTACAAGATAAATAATATAATTAAAGATAATTTTTAAATGTGTTAACAAATCAATTCACTTTAAATATGTAAAATGAAAAAAATCCTCTCAATTTTATTAATATTCTTTTTACTTACGTGTTCACAAAAAACACAAAAAAATGCTTCTCATATTGAGGAAGATGAAAAATTAATATCTCAAAAAAATTTTAAAAATAACGAAAGAAATGAATGGTTAAAAAAATTAGATAGTACTCAGCTCACATACCCAAAAGAGGTGATAGAATTTATCTTTACTGAGTATAGTAAAATGAAAAATGTAAATAATCCAATTATTGCTACATATCAAGGTTATGAATTACATGATTATTTTTATTTTACTTTTAAAGGTGAAGATGGAAGATTTTATGATTTTGGTAACGGAGATAATAATCTGGGAGACATTCCTTTTTTTAAAGAATCTGAAACAAATTCTACATTGATTGGGAAAAAATTTAAAATTTATTGGGGATGGAAACCTACAAGTTTTAATTGTTGTGAAGGTAGTATGGATTTATATTACTCAGACTTACCTAGTATATTAAGAATTGAATATTATTAATATAATTATTGTAAATTGGGCAAAACTTAAATTAAACTAAGATGAAGAGAATAACAATTTTACTGATCACAATACTTTTTACAGCATGTTCTAACAATATAGATTCAGCTGATAAAAAATCTGTTAATGTACAGCATCCTGATTTTGAAATGAATAAGGAAATTGCAAAAAAGTTTATTGACTTACATTACACTGAAGACTGGGAAGCTCAAGCTGAGCTTATTCATGAGGATCTAGATTGGTCACCTCCTGTTTATGGATCTGAAAATTATGGAAGATCAGAGCATATAGAGTCTATGAAAATGTATCAACAGATGTTTGATAGTATTAGATTTAATGCAGACTATTGGTTGCCAGGGGTTGATCCTGAAACTGGTATGAGAGATGGTAGCGTTAGAACTTACGGTACATGGACAGGGATTCATACAGAGTCTGGTAAGGAGTGGGAACTTAAATCATACCATCCAATGGCATTTAAAGATGGAAAAATTATTGGTGGTGGAGATTACTTTGATTTTGGAGGATTTATGGCTTCTTTTCAAGAATAAAATACATAAAATCTGTTAAAATTAAAAAAATAACGATTTTAGTTTTAGCAGATTTTAAAGCTTAAAATAAAAAATTGTACTTTTGCATTTAAATATATATATAATTAAATCATAAAACGATGAAAAAATTTTTAACATTACTAGTTGTGTTAGGATTGGTATCATGTGAGCCAACTAACAAAAAAACTGCTGAAGATGCAAGTGCACCTGTAGAAGAGGTAGTTGAAGAAGCTGTAGCTGAAGAAGTTAATGATTCAATCGTAGCAGATGATGCTGCAGAAGAATCTTCTGAAGAAGTAGCTGAAGAGCCAGCTGAAGAGCCAGTTCAATAATAATAAAATTTATTTTTATTTTACAAAAAAGCACCTTTTTAAGGTGCTTTTTTAATTACAGATTTAAATTTTTTTATTTAAATCTAGATATTATTTGACCTGAAAGTTTTAAAAAATATAATTCAGAAATTTTAGCTTGGTATCTAAAAATATTTTCTCTTAGTTGTGCATTTAACAAGTTGAGTTGTGCATTTCTAAATTCTATTGAGCTTATTGAACCAATTTTGTATTTTTCTTTATTTCTTTCAAAATTATCTTTATTTACTTCTAAATTTTTTTCCTGTGCTTCTAGAATGTAAATATTATTTAAATGAGTTTGATATGCATTTTTAAATTCACTTTCTAATTCTAGCTTTATTTTTTCTTTTGTTATTTCTGTATTTTCATAATAAATCTTAGAATTTTTGTTTGCTGTAATTCTTTTACCACCACTAAATAAATTCCATCTAACACTAAGACCAGCAGTGAATCCATTCGAGAAACTTTTATTATAAAACGCATATGGATTGTCATTTATACTTTCATTCCATCCATATGATCCGATTAAACCGATTGTTGGTAAGTATGAAAATTTGGTAGCTTTATCTTCTAAATCTGAAATGATTATATCTTTTTCACTAATCAAAAATTTAGTATTACCTATAATTCCTTTGCCATAAGCATCAATTAATATTGCTTTTTCTGTAAAATTAATAGAACTTTCTATTTCAAAATTATTGTCAAGATTTACATTCATTATTAGATTTAAATCTCTTTTTACATTAGATAACTCCTTTGAAGTATTTAAAAGATTTATACTATCTGAATTAACATCTACTTCGGCATTTAAAATCTCTAATTTATTTGTTTGCCCATATTCAAACTGAACTAATTTTCTCTTATATCTTTCTTTAGAAATTTGTAAAGTATTTTGTAAAATATTTTTTTCCTCTGTTAGTCTTCCAACCTCAAAAAATATAGAAAACAATTGCATTAAAGTATTTTCTATGATTTCTTTTACTTCTAGTTTCGATTTAGAATAGAGTTCCTTAGATTTTTTATAATTAAATCTTCTACCTGATGCATCAATTATATTATAATTTAAAGAAATGGTAGAATTATTATTATCAATTTTTGAATTATCTAATTGTCCGGAAAGCCCATCAGGGGTTTCAATTTCGATATTTTGAATATTTGTGTTTAAATCAGTTCCTAATTGTACATTAGGTAGATAATTATTGTTTAAAATACTTGAATTATTTTTTGAAATTTTTTCTAGATTTTCATAGTACTTTATTTCTAAATTATTTTCGAGTGTATTTTTTACAGCTTCAGAAATTGTCAATTTAGATTGACCTTTAGAACTGATTATTCCACAAAATAATATTAATAATATGTATAATTTATTTTTCAATTTATTTCTCTATTTTGTTCAACAACAGGCGCTTCAACATCTCTTTTATTAGGCTTTTTCCCGTTTAGAATCCAGATAAAGTTTACTTTAACTGAATTTGTAAATGATATTAAAATAGGTAATAATATTAATGTTAAAAATGTTGCATACCCGATACCATAGGCTATCGAAATTGCCATAGGCTTAAGTAACTGAGCTTGAAAACTTTTTTCTAAAATAATTGGAGCCAATCCTGCCATTGTTGTTATGGATGTTAAAAAAATTGCTCTAAATCTTTCTATTCCGGCTTTAAAAATTGAATCGTCAAAACTCATTCCCTCTCTCAAATTTGAATTAAATTTTGATATTAATACTAATCCATCATTTACTAAAATTCCGATAAGGGCAATTATCCCAAGTAGTGAAATTACATTTATCGGAAAACCATGTAAGAGGTGGCCCCATGCAACTGTTGTTAAGCTAAAGGGGATTAAAAGTAATAACAGAAAAGGTTGACTGTATGTTCTAAACACAAATCCTATGGTACAGAATATTAAAAATAAGGCTAACGGAAATACAACCTTTGAAGACTCAATAGTTTTATTCGCTTCTCTGTATTGACCTTCAAAAGATACTTTGATTGAAGGATATTTTTCTTTAAGATCAGGAATAATATTATTTTGAACACTGAAAACTATATCAGACGCACTTTCACCTGGGTCAAGTAGATTTGCATTTACTTGAATTTCTCTGCTTCCATCAAGATGATTTATAGAAACTTCACCTCTCTTAATACTATAGCTAGCAATTTCATTTAACGGAATTCTTGCGCCATTAGGAGCTAATATCCTCATTTCTTCCATCTTTTTTATCAGAGATCTTGAGCTCTTGTCATATCTCACCCAAACTCTTATTTCATCTTCACCTCTTTGGAATCTTTGAGCTTCTATACCAAAAAATGCAGCTCTGACCTGTTTCATAACATATGCATAAGAAAGTCCTAAGAGATAAGCATTATCAATTAATTTAATATCAATTTCTTTTATTCCTTCTGGGTCATTACTTGAAATATCAGTTAACTTGGGGTTTTGAAATAATTTTTGCATTAATTCAGACTTTGCATTTTTTAGTTCTTGAACATTATCACTTAACAAAGAAATGGCAACTGGACTACCTCCAAAGTTTGCCCCTCCATCTACAATAAATTTTTCAGCTCCAATTATTTCACCTGTTCTTTCTCTGATCAAGTTTGCCATTTCAGTGGCCCTAATATTTTGTGGTCTGTTTTCACTGTCAAGAAGAAATATTTCTAGCGATGCTGTTGATGAACCACCAATATCTCCAAAACCTTTGACCATTGACATATTATCAGCAGACTTGCCAATATTTTTTTGAATGTGTTCAATTAAATTTCTTTCATCATTTTTCATATACTTTTCTTCAAATTCTTTACCAATTTGAATTGCATGACTTTCAATTACATTGATTATTGAATCTGTAATCATTAAATTAGTACCCATCGGCATTTTCAAATCTACAGTTACAGCGTCACTGTCAATCATCGGAAAAAATGTTACACCTATTATACCTCCAAAAACGGAACTTATAGTTAGGTACAGTGCAGCAATAAAACCAGAGAAACTTAAAAATCTATTTTTTAAAGCAAATTTTAGTGTTGGGCTATACACTTTTTCTCTAAGCCATCTCATTAATTGAAAACCTTTATTATTAACAGTTCTCATATACTTAAAAAATCTAAAAATTAGATTATTTTTTATTTCATCCTTTTTACGTAGAGCATTGGAATGAGCTAAATGAGAAGGTAAAATAATAAGGGCTTCAACGAGGGATACAATCAATGTTAATATTACAATCATCGCAACTTCACCAAAAAAGTTTCCGACATCACCTGCAAGTAATAATAAAGTTGAAAATGCTATAAGAGTAGTAATTATTGCTGAAACAATTGCTGGAAGAACTTCCATTGTCCCATCAACAGCTGCTTGTTCTGGACTTTTTCCTTCTTCATAATGCCTAAATATATTTTCCGCTATAACAATTCCATCGTCAACCAAAATACCAATAACAACAATCATCCCAAAAAGTGACATTAAATTTATTGTTATATCAAATTCACCAGCAAAAATTAACATACCTAGAAATGATATTGGTAAACCAAATGCCACCCAAAAAGCAAGTCTTATATTAAGAAAAAGGGATAAGAATATCAATACCAATAAAATACCCAAACCTCCATTTTCAAGTAGAAGATTAGTTCTTTGACGTAACGCTATTGAATAGTCCTTAAGGGATGTTAATTTTAAATCAGTATTAACCAGGTTAAAATCATCAATGTATTGATTGATTCGATTAGCAGAATCCATCATATCTTCATTGTTTGTACTTGTAACTGATAAAATTATTGCACTTTCATTATTTACCAATGCTGATATAGGAGTTTCAGAAAATTGATCCTTAATTTTGGCAATATCGCTTAATCTTATTTTTTTTCCGTCCGGAGTAGATCTGACAATAATATTTTTAAGTTCATTTGCATAATAACTTTTATTACTTGCTCTTATTAAAAATTCTTCTTTATTTGTTTTTATATTCCCTCCGGTAGCAAGAATATTTGTTCTAGAAACTGAATTGATAACTTCTTCAAATGATAAATTATATCTTATCAAATCTTCTTCGGTAACTGAAATTTCTATTTCCTCTTCAGGGAAACCTGAAACAGAAATCTGAGAAATACCCTCAATATTTCTAATATCTTTTTCGATATTTTTTGAAATATTTTTTAGTGATTTCAAATCTATATTTTTCCCTGTTAATGAAAATATCAAAGTAGGTTGTTGTTCTTCAATTTTAGTTATGACTATTGGTTCAAGATCAGACGGGAATGAAGGAACTTTATCTACAGCATTTTTTACTTCAAAGAGAATTGCATCTAATTCAAAATCTTCATTAGTTTCAACTAAAATAGTTCCAGAATTCTCCCTAGAAGTAGAAGTAACCCTAACTATTCCTGAAATACCCTTTAAATTTTCTTCTATTTTATAGACGACTCCCTCCTCAACTTCTTGAGGAGATGCTCCAGGATAGATAGCATTTATAGATATAAATTTTGAATCAATTAAAGGGAAAAAAGAAGATTTTAACGCAAGTACACCAGAAATTCCAAAAACAATAAAAAACATTACAAGAATATTTACCGCTTTTGGGTACTTAACAAAATAGGCTATTATTTTTCTCACTAATTCGAGATTTTTATTTTCATACCTTTATAAATTCCTGGAATATAAGATGAAATAATTTTTGTCCCATCATCTAACCCTGAAATTATAACAGAATCGTCATCGTAATAAATTGGTTTGACATTTCTGATTCCAACTACGCTATCATTTTCAGCTACATAAATAAATGAATCATTAATTAAAATTGATCTTGAAACTGAAAAACCTTCACTATTTATATTTAAAGGAATCTTTGTGCTAACATACATACCGTCCTTTAAATCTTTATTTATAAATTCAATATAAATGCTAACTGTTTGAGAAAGTTCATCAATATTTTTATTTATTCTTTTAACAACACCTTTATATGTTTTATCTTTTATCATAAATGTTATTTGAAGGTTTTTTGAAATAAAATCAGAATACTTTGAGGGAATATTGGTGATTAATTCAAAATTAGATGTGCTAATATACGAGCCTAAAATCATGCCAGGGTTAATTAGAGTTCCTTCAGAAATATATGTTTTAGATAATGTGCCGTTAAACGGTGCATAAATATTGAATTTTTTAAGCTTTTCTTCTAAGCTTAAAACTTTGTAATACATGGATTGAATTCCTTTTCCAACTAAATAGAATTTTTCTTTTTCGCTTTTTGTATTTGGTAGTGAGGGAACTTTTTTATGTATATTAAATTCTTTAAAATATTTTTCCCAATCATTGAAATTTTCATTAAAATCAATTTTTATGTCTGGTAAAATTGAAGCTATTAATTTTTGAAATTCACTTCTAGCTTGTTTGACAGAAGATAAGAATTCATTTGATTTAACAGATAATATTAAATCATTTTTTTTAAATACTTCACCTTCCTCAAAAATATTTTTATTAAACTTTACTATTCCTTGAACCTCGCTGTAAATATCAATCTTATCTTTAGACTTTAAACGTCCATCTACAGAAAGCTTAATTGAATTTGAAGAGTTTTTAACTTCTGTAACTGAAACCAGTTTAAAAATTTCAGAAACGTCAGAAGTATTATCTTTTTTTAAGTTTAAAATTACATCAGAAATAAAATAAGCAAATAGTAAAATTAAAATTCCTGCCCCAAAGGATATTAAATATTTTTTCATAATTCAAATAATTGCAAATTTAACACCAAATTGTTAATTATTAATTAAAATTTATTTTTAATTTCATGGAAATGAATTTTCAGAAAGAAATCCAAATAGGCCCATTTAATAGAGGTTTTCATATAATTTCAAATAGTATTTTTAATGAACTTCCTTTACTAACTGGTATTGTTCATGTCTTTATTAAACATACTTCTGCTAGCCTAACAATTAATGAGAACTCTGATCCTTTTGTTAGAGACGATTTTGAAACTCATTTTAATAAATTAGTTTCTGAAAATGAAACTCATTTTAAGCATACTTTAGAAGGACCAGATGATATGACATCTCATATTAAGAGTAGTTTACTTGGCACATCTGTTTTATTTCCTATTAACAATGGGATCCCCATGTTAGGTAATTGGCAAGGGATATATCTTTGTGAACATAGAAATAAAGCAAGCAAAAGAAAAATTATAATTACAGTCATTGGAGGTTAGCCAATATATTGGATCAATTTTTCAAGCTTAACTCCTCTGGACCCTTTAATCAGTATGTGCGAATCAAAAATATTTGACAATTTATTTTCTTTAATTAATTCATCAATATTTTTATAATAATCAAAGTTCTTATTTTTTTCAGTTTTTAAAAATAGCTCTCCAATTAAATATATCTTTTCTTTTTTAAATGTTTTGCAATAATCAGAAATTTCCTGATGATATTTTAACCAATTTTTTCCTAATTCAAACATGTCACCAAGTATTAAAATTTTATTTTTTTTATTTAATTTTTCAAAATATTTGATAGCTATAATCATACTGGTTGGATTAGCATTATAGGCATCTAAAATTATTTTATTAGATCCTTTGATAATTATTTGAGACCTGTTATTTGAGGAAATATAATTAGAAATTTCATTTTTGATTTTTTCATAATCAATTTTAAAATATCTACCAATAGTCACTGCTGCCATTATATTTTCTATATTATGGTTTCCAAAAAGTGAACTTTTAATTGATATATTTTCTATGTCTATATTGATGTTTGGTTGGGTTGTACATACATTATATAAAATATCCCCGCTAGATTTACCAAAACTATATACTTTAGAATATTCTTTTATAATTTCTTTCTGTTTAGCGTTATCATTGTTTAGGAAAATCATTCCATTTTTAGAAATAATATAATCATATAGTTCTTTTTTCCCTTTTATAACCCCATTCATATCAATAAATCCCTCAAGATGAGCTTTTCCAAAGTTTGTTATGTATCCATAATCGGGGTCACATATATTACATAACAAATTTATTTCTCCAATATGATTAGCACCCATTTCGATTATTGCAATTTCTGAATCCTTAGTGAGATTTAAAAGAGTCAAAGGAACTCCTATATGGTTGTTTAAATTTCCAATTGTAAAACAAGTTTTATACTTTGTAGATAGTACAATATTAATTAACTCTTTTGATGTGGTCTTTCCGTTACTCCCAGTAATTCCAATTACTTTAACATTTGATTTTTTCCTGTGTAAATTAGATAACTTTTGAAGTGTTTCAAGAGAATTCTTAACTAAAATATATCTATTGTCAATATCGTGTGTTTTTTCATCAATAATGGCATATTTTGCTCCGTTTTCGATTGCTTTTCTTGCATATTCATTACCATTAAATTTATATCCTTTTAAACCAAAAAATAAATTATTTTCTTTTGTACTTCTAGAATCAGTTGTTACCCCACTACATTCTTTAAAAATTCTATAAATTTCATCAATTGACATAAATTAAATTTAAAAAAAAATCCTAATAAATTTATTAGGATTTTTTATAAAAGTTTGGATCTGTTAATTTCTTGTTTTCTTTTTACTTGAAGTTTTTGAGCCTAAACGTGACATTGCGCATCTAAATCCGATAAAGTCAGTAGCTTGATCTTGCGGATAAAATCTTCTTTGAGCAGGATCTAACCAATAGGCTCTGTCTTTCCACGAACCGCCCTTGAAAACTCTAACTTGATCATTAATAAGTGTTGTTTTTGAAATATCAGAATCATAATCAAATACATCATTATCTAAGTTGGTATCGTTATAATCAGGAGATTTATACATTATTTGAGAACTAGATTCTTCGTCATCAGCTCTATCATATCTTCTAGATGAAGAATTATCTCCATCTCTAAAATTAACATTATAGCCTTTATCAAATTGAGTCCTGTATCTAGTATCTTCATCATCCAAGTCAGTTCTTTCGATTTCTCCAGGAAGCACAATCGCTATTCTTTTGCCGTTTGGAAGTGTTTTGTATTGAGCTTCAGATGCTATAACAACACCATTTTCATCTATTTTAAATTTCTTATAGTCATTTCCTCTAAAATAATTGAAATCATTAAATTCATCATCCACAATAGGCCTGTAGA
>CERK01003983.1_pt1 | contig 12192 bp, 9 predicted proteins | sample 530771 | NCBI WGS metagenome assembly CERK01 (sample SAMEA2620950, study PRJEB7988) | marine metagenome | biome: marine biome (ENVO:00000447); feature: deep chlorophyll maximum layer (ENVO:xxxxxxxx); material: "saline water (ENVO:00002010), including plankton (ENVO:xxxxxxxx)" | depth 30 m
CTAATCCAGCAAGTTTTAGAACCTGCTCCTGTAAATGACTTAAACCAACTTCTTTTAGAGATTCTTCAGATACACTCGTGAGAACTGTAACTCCAATTAGCAATGGAGGATTTGGATATCCACTTAATGCTTTATATGAAGCTTCTAACATCTTTGATCCACCTGAAGCATGGACATTAACCATCCAAACTCCTTGATCTGCTGCTGACTTTATTGCTTGATATACAGTATTAGGAATGTCATGGAATTTTAAGTCTAAGAATATATCGAAACCAAGATTATGAAGTTCTTTAATTATTTTAGGCCCTGATGAAGTAAATAACTGACTTCCCACCTTTAACCTACAGATCTCTGGGTCGAGTATTTTGGCCATATGAATTGCATCGGCATACTCAAGATCTAAAGGAATAATGATCTTATTTTCCATAATTTTGAGATAAAATTTTGTCGAATTCAGATGAAAAAAAAGCGAACCAGAAATAAGACTGAAGTTCGCAATTTTGTTTTTTAAGGCCTATGGGCATTAAAAGCACACTATAATAAACGAATGATATTGTGTCCATCAAAACCTTAATAATTAAGAAAAAAAGTGTTAAAAAATTTAGAAGAACTTAATGGCATGAGAGAGGCAGGGAAACTTGCTGCGGAAGTCTTAGAGATGATCGGAAATCATGTAAAACCCGGAATATCAACTGGCGAGCTAGATAGAATTTGCCATGACTTTATAGTTAACGAACAAGATGCTATACCAGCAAATGTTGGCTATAGAGGTTTTGAAAAAACATTATGCACAAGTATCAATCAAGTCATATGTCACGGTATACCCAATAATGAGCGCATCCTTAAAAGCGGAGATATCATGAATATTGATGTTACTGTAATTAAAGACGGTTGGCATGGTGATACATCTAAAATGTTCCTTGTAGGAAAAACCCAAACTCACAATGAAAGACTTGTTCAGATAACTCAAGAGTGTCTCTATAGAGGTATCGAAGTTGTCAAACCTGGTGCAAGACTTGGGGATATAGGGCATGCCATTCAATCTCATGCAGAAAAAAATCATTATTCAGTTGTTGAAGAATATTGCGGACATGGAATAGGTAAGATTTACCATGACGAACCGCAAATACTCCATTACGGAATAGCCAATACTGGACAAGAAATAGTCGAGGGCATGTGCTTCACTATCGAGCCTATGATCAATATAGGATCAAAATCTACCAAGCTGTTATCAGATGGGTGGACTGTCGAAACAAGAGATGGAAGAAATTCAGCTCAATGGGAACATACTATTTACGTTAACAAAGATGGAGCGGAAATTCTTACTTTAAGAAAAGAAGAAAGTACAACAGCATAGATGCTAGAAGATTTTATAAAACAAAAAGAATCTGATAACAAAGACTTATCTAAACAGTTTGAAAACTGGCTTTATAAAGATAGAGGCAGACAAATTAGAGGGATAGAATATTTTCTTAATAAAAGATCTGAGAATATAGATAATTTGATCCAATCTATAGCCCATGAAGCTAAACTTAACTTAATCAATGACTTTGGTATATTTTCTGTAGGAGGTTACGGTAGAGGTGAACTGCATCCCTACTCTGATATCGACTTACTCCTTCTATCTAAGAGCAACTTATCTAAAAAAGATCAAAACAAAGTAGAAAGTTTTGTAAGCCTCTTATGGGATTTAGGTCTTGAGATTGGACATAGTGTAAGAACATTAGAACAGGCCAGAAATCAAGCAAGAGAGGATGTCTACACAATGACAAATATGCTTGAATTCCGGCAGTTACTTGGTACAGAGGCTTTACATATAGACTATTTAAAGATCATAGACACTAAAAATTTATGGAGAAATAGAGCATTTATACAGGCAAAAATTCAAGAACAAATTGAACGTCATAATAGCTTTAATAATACTTCTTATAACCTTGAACCGGACATTAAATCGTCGCCCGGGGGCTTGAGAGATATACACACTATAGACTGGTTAATAAAAAATTCTCAAAGAGATTTATCTGAAAAAAATAACTTGTCAGGTGTGCTTACTCCCGAAGAAAGAAAAGAATTAAATAAATCAAAGTATTGGTTGTGGGTTATTAGGTATCTTACCCACCTTGAGGCTAACCGAGAAGAAGATAGATTATTATTTGAGCACCAAATTCCAGTAGCACTTAAACTTTTTCCTACTGCCAAAAATCCAAATCAAGCTGCAGAAAAACTTATGCACAGATTCTATAGATCCACTTTAAGTATTTCTGAGATCAATTCCACATTCATTCAAAATTTGAAAGAGAATTATGAATTAACGAAATTTTCGAGAAAAAAGACCTTAGATGACAATTTTTATTTAAAGAATAACCTTATTCATCTTTATGATTTAAATGGCTTTAAAAAAAATCCCAGTCTACTTTTAGATTTATTTATTAAGCTAAGTGAAAATTCACATATAAATGCAATTGGTGCGGAGACACTTAGAGCACTTAAAAGAGATAGGAACCTAATCAATTCTGATTTTCGTTCTGAAAAAAAGAATATAGACCTCTTTCTAAAACTTCTAAAATCTAAGCGACTGCTTGTAACTCAATTGGAAAATATGAAGGAATTGGGAATCTTAGGGAGATACTTACCCGAATTTGGCAGAATAACAGGGCAAATGCAATATGACTTATTTCATATATATACAGTCGATGCCCATACTTTAGAAGTTTTAAGAAACATGAGATGGATGACACTTGGAAAATCTAAAGAGAAATTTCCTCTTGCCTCTAAACTTATTAATTATTTACCAAAATTAGAAATACTTTACATATCTGGGTTGTATCATGATATCGGAAAAGGAAGAGGGTCTGATCACTCTGGATTAGGTAGATCAATTGTAAGGAAATTCTGTAAAAAACACTTCTTCTCAGAAGAAGATACAAATCAAATTGAATGGCTAGTAGAGAATCATCTTCTTATGTCAGTTACATCACAAAAAAAAGACCTAACTGACAATAATGTCATAAAGGATTTTGCAGATAAGGTTAATAACCTTGTGACCCTTAATTATTTATATTGCCTGACTGTTGCAGATGTCAGTGCAACTAACCCTAATTTATGGAATTCCTGGAATGCATCACTCTTAAGGCAGTTATATGATAGAACCAAGTTATATTTTGAGGATGAGATCCTACTCAATAACTCTATAGATGAACAAAAAAATAGAGCTTTAAAATTAATAAATAACTTTACAAAATCTGATGTGGAAACTCTATGGTCTAAGTTTTATCCTGACTATTTTGAAGCATCAGATTATTTTGATCTGAGCACACATGCCAAGATCATTTTATCTTCTGATAAAAAAACAATAATTAAACTAATTGAAAAAGAAAAGGATACTCTTACATCCATTTTTATATACACAAAAGATCGTACAAACTTGTTCGCTACAATAATAGGGATACTGGACTCGGAAAATATTAATTTTGTTGATGCAAAACTTTACGGTATGCGGGATGGATTTTGTACAGACCTCATAACGATAAGTGACAGAGAACAAAAAGTAAATTTAGGTTCGGAGAAAGCAGAAATTTTGATTCAAAAATTAGTTGAATCATTAAGTCAAAAAACGCTTCGACCTAAAATTATTAAAAGAAGACTACCTAGACATTTAAAGCACTTCCAAACAAATACTCATATAAATTTTAAACATGATATGTCTAATAGATGGACAGATATTGAGATAAAAACTTCTGACAGACCAGGATTGTTAGCTTCTATTTGTCATGTGTTTCTAAAACATGGCGCTGTTATAAAAAAGGCAAGAATCGCTACTTATGGAGAAAAAGCAGAAGATAGATTTAGTATCACTTCAAAACAAAATACTCCCTTCATAAAGAAACAAGATTTAGATAATCTTTTAAATGATCTTAAGACTTCTTTAATTGGAGAAATAAAATGAATAAACATTTAAATTCTTTAACAGACTATCCATTCCAGTACCTATCTGAATTATTGCAAGGAGTAGAGAGCGAATCAAATGACTTAATAGGTCTACATATTGGAGAGCCTAAAGGGAATCCTCCTGAAGAAGCTCTTGATATCATTAAAAATGGTGCTAAATCCTATTCCAAGTATCCGACTTCTAATGGAGAAGACTCACTAAGAGAGTCTTATTGTAACTGGTTAGTTAAAAGATTCTCCATTAAGGATGTCGACCCTAAAAAAAATGTATTGCCTGTCTCTGGTACCAGAGAAGGCATATTTTCTTTTATTCAATCTGTCATAGACACTTCACAAAAAAACCCAAAGGTTATTTTGCCTAACCCCTTCTATAAGATATATGAAGGAGCTGCGATTATGGCAGGTGCGGAACCTTATTATGTTAATTCTCTAGAAAAAGAAGGATTTAAACCAGATTTTGAAAGTATTCCGGAGAGAGTATGGAAAGATTGCCAACTACTAATCTTATGTTCGCCTTCTAACCCCACTGGCTATTGTTTAACAAAAGAAGAATACGAACTATTACTCAATAAGGCAGAAAAATACGATTTTCTATTGTGCTCTGATGAATGTTACATAGATATTTATAAGAGCTCCTCCAAAGCTCCAATAGGACTTCTAGAGTGTGATGATATAACTAGAAGAGATTCAAGATCAGTAGTTTTTCATAGTCTCTCAAAGAGATCTAATCTGGCTGGACTTAGATCAGGCTTTATATGTGCTAGTGAAGAAATAATAAAGAAACTTAGTCTTTACAGAACATACCATGGCGTGACACTGTCATTGCCCACTCAAATGGCTAGTACCTGGGCATGGAATGATAATAAGCATGTAGAGGAGAATAGAATTGAATATGATAAAAGATATGAAGCTGCTATCTCTTGCTTAGATTCTTCAGAAAATATTATAAGACCTGAAGGAGGTTTTTATATCTGGTTGAAACTTCCATGCGATGATAAAGATTTTGCAGTTTCTCTTTATGCAAAACAAGGGGTTTTGGCTCTTCCAGGTTCATACTTAGGAAAAGAGATAGAGAAACATAATCCAGGAGAGGGTTTCTTAAGGTTAGCAGTAGTTCATGATATTGAAACAGTTATCAAAGCTTTCTCAGCAGTCAATAAAACTTTATTGGATTTCAAATAAACTTTTTGACCTATCACTTCGTCTAAGCTGAACTTATAATACGTAAATGAATATTTTTCCATTAACTGCGATAGGTGTATCAACACTGAATTCTGCAGGAGATATGCTGGACGTAAGGTATCACTTCATAGCAAACAAAGATAAAGAATTTCTCAACACAATTAATGTAGAAAATCTTGGATATGAAAATCTGAAAAGTATGGCGGAAGGATCTGTTGATTCTAGAGAATATGTAAATAGTATTTCTAAGAAATTAACCTTAAATGACAAACAACAATTAGTTATACATTCCATGGAGGAAGATAATGCGATATCAAATATCTGTGATGCCTATCTTAAACTATATCTTCTTTCTTTAAGGGTCTCAAAACCAAATACAATTAATCTGGACGGTATTTTTGCTTCCTTACCAAATAATGTCTGGACTAACTTTGGTCCTGTTGATGTCCAAGATATAGATATATTTCGATCTACTAAAGGAGAAGTCTCTGTTAAATCTGTTGATAAATTTCCCTGCATGACTGATTACATAATCCCTTCAGGTGTAAGAATTGCTGACAGTTCACGTGTGAGATTAGGAGCCTATCTATCGGAAGGAACTACTATTATGCATGAAGGTTTTGTTAACTTTAATGCAGGTACACTAGGTACAGCTATGATAGAAGGAAGAATATCTGCAGGAGTTGTAATAGGAAATAATTCTGACTTAGGAGGTGGCTGCTCAACTATGGGAACATTATCTGGCGGAAATGAAGTAAAAATATCTGTAGGTGAAGATTGTTTATTGGGCGCCAATTCAGGATTGGGCATACCTCTAGGGGACAGATGTATAGTTGAAGCTGGATTGTACTTAACTGGAGGATCAAAAGTTGAACTAATAGATGCTAATGGTGATCTTACAAAAACCGTTAAAGCCTCATCTCTGTCAGGACAAAATGATCTCTTATTCATTAGAAATTCTCTATCTGGATCAATTCAGTGCAAACCAAATAAAAAAAGCGTGACTCTAAATGAGGTCCTGCATAAAAACGATTAATTTGTAAGATGAGCAATACTATTGATCTAGCCAAAGAACTTATATCAAGGAAATCTATAACTCCTGATGATGCAGGTTGTCAGAAACTTATAGCAGATAGACTGAGTAAAATCGGCTTTTCAATCGAACATCTTAAATATGGAGATGTAGATAACCTTTGGGCTACTTTCGGCGATTCAGGTCCTCTTTTTGTCTTTCTTGGCCATACTGATGTAGTTCCAACAGGTCCAATTGAGGAATGGGAGAGTGACCCTTTTACTGCTACAGAAAAAGGTCCCTTAATGGTTGGAAGAGGAACAGCAGATATGAAAAGTAGTGTTGCAGCCTTTGTAACTTCGATAGAAGAATTTCTGGAAGACAAACCTTCCTTAACTGGAAGAATTGGTCTTCTACTGACCAGCGATGAAGAAGGTCCTGCAGTTGATGGAGTCTGTAAAGTAGTTGAGTATCTCGAACAGAAAGATGAAAAAATAACTTGGTGTTTAGTTGGAGAACCGACTTCTGATAACCAAGTTGGGGATGTAATCAAAATCGGAAGAAGAGGCTCAATCTCAGCCAAGATTAACGTCATTGGAGTACAGGGTCATGTTGCCTATCCTGATAAAGCAAGTAATCCTATTCATAATTTTTCTGAAGCCCTTGCAGAACTATCAAAATTAAATTGGAAAGACGAAACAGGCAAATTTCAAGACAGTGTTTTACAAATTTCCAATTTAAATTCTGGGACTGGTGCCACAAATGTTATCCCAGGTAACCTTGTACTTGATTTAAATGTACGTCACTCTCCTTCAACAACTTCAGACCAAATAAGACAAGATGTTGAGTCGATCATCAATAAATATCCTATAGAGTATGAAATCAATTGGGTTATCGGCGGAAAGCCTTTCCTTACTAATGAACTAGACCTTATTGAAGCAGTAAAAAACTCAATAAAAGAAGTAACAGGTCTAGACCCTAAATGTACTACAGATGGAGGTACTTCTGATGGAAGATTTATTGCCCCTACTGGATCTCAGGTTGTTGAACTAGGGCCAGGAAACGCTTCCATACATAAAGTTAACGAAAGTGTTAGAAAAGATGATCTTGATGAGTTGAATAAAATATATAAAACAATATTAATAAAACTCGTTTCAAATATTTAACTCTATCCTTAAAGAACTCCTTTCTCTTCTTCTGTTAACTCTGTTGCCTTGATAAATCTATTTGATACAAGTAGCAATAGTCCAACTGCACATAAAGCGATTATTATTTGAGTAAACAGATCTGGCATGGTGGAGATTCCTGATTCAAAAGATTTACTTGCTAAAAGCCCTGCCAAACCAGCAGCTAAGGAAGAAGATAAGAACCATATTCCCATCATTTGTCCTTTGTATCGTTTTGGAGAATATTTAGCAGTAGCAGATAACCCTACGGGACTTAAGCATAGCTCACCTAATGTATGGAAAAGATAAGTCAATAATAACCACTTAACACCTGCTTTCTCATTTTCTAGAGCGACTTCTACCCCAAAAATCATTACAAAAAAACCAATTGCCATTAAAAAGCACCCAAGTGCAAATTTCTGAGGCGTATCTAAATCTAAATTTCGTTTTCCTAAATTTATCCAAAAAGCCGCAAAAAACGGTGCAAAAATGACTACCATCAGTGGATTTGCAACTTGAAGAAATGTTGCGGGCATTTCCCAACCAAATATAAACAAATCAGTATAATCCTTTGCAAAAAGATTTAATGAAGAACCGCCCTGGTCAAACCCTGCCCAAAATAGAACCGAACCTATAAACAGTAATAACAACATAGAAATATTACCTTTTTCTGCTTTATTTAAACCGGCAAATAAATACAAATATACAAAGTAAAAAACGGCTACTAATAATATTAAATATACTATTAATTGATTCAGAACCTGCGGATCAATAGTCCATAAACCTAAAAAAGCAGAGATAATTAAAAGAGATAAAAGAACAGAACCAATTAAAAAATTTGAGAAATATCTTGATTGGTTTTCTTCTTCCTCAAGGCTAGGAATTAATCCGGCATCTCCCAAAGAATCTTTTGAAAAAATATATTGAATTACTCCGAAAGTCATCCCTACTCCAGCGGCGCCAAAGCCCCAATGCCATCCGACCTTCTCTCCTAAATATCCACAAACTAGAAAGCCAAGCATACTGCCGATATTTATGGACATATAAAAAATGGTATACCCAGAATCGATTCTTAGATCACCAGGTTTATAAAGTTGTCCTACTATAGTAGATATGTTTGGTTTCAATAAACCTGTTCCAATTGATACGAGTACCAAGCCAAGAAAAAATGTTTTCTCATAAGGAATTGCCAACACATAATGACCTAATGTAATTATTACCGCTCCGTAAAGAACTGTTCTTTGTGCTCCAAATATCTTATCAGCCACCCAGCCCCCTGGAACACATAAAAAATAAACTGAAGCCCCATAAATGCCATAAATTGCCATGGCTGTTACTGGATCTAAATTCAGTCCTCCATCTATAACTTCTCTTGTCATAAAAAGAACAAGCAACCCTCTCATTCCATAGAAGGACATTCTTTCCCACATCTCGGTCAAAAAGAGAGTAACTAGACCCTTTGGATGACCAAAAAAATAATTATCACTAGACTTTGTAATTTCATTCATAATAGTTCCTTCTTGTTTGTATAGAATAATCAAAATAATTACCTTATCCAAATAATTATGGAAAATGCTGGCTTCTTTAAAAGAATATTTTCTCTTGTGTATGACTCTCTAGCCATTCTAGGTATTATTTTTTCACTAACCTTACTTCTGGTTATCTTTAATGGAGGTACGCCTGTAGCTGGCGAGGTTGCCGACTTTATTCAACTCTTGATCACTGTTCTGTCTGGACCCATTTTTTACTCTTATTTTTGGCTTGTAAATGATGGCCAGACTCTAGGAATGCAGGCATGGAAAATTAAGCTAATATCGGAGGAGAGACTTTCTCTAAGGATTTGTCTTCTTAGATGTGCCTTCTCGACATTCTCATTTCTATTTTTTGGTTTAGGGTACTTGTACATTTTGCTAAACAAAGAAAAGAAATCCTTATCTGATGTGGCAACAAATACAAGAATATGCAAAGTTAACTAGGCTTCCATCTCCAAACAAAAAAAGTTAAGAGAACAATAAAGGCCAATGGCAGGGTTACTGCCGTAAGAGGCGCCAAAAAAGAAACAACAGCCATACTCTCAAAAAGGTTTTGAATAATGTTTAGAGAGAAAGCAAATATAATGCCAATTAAGAGCCGTTGGCCCAAATTATGATCTCTTATCTGGCCAAATATAAAAGAAGTTGCTAGCAGAATAAGAAAAATAGAGATAATAGGATGAAATATCTTTCTCCAATACTCCAACAAGAGTGAATTCTTTCTATACGCGGAAACTTCTTCTTCAATTGCTTCGCTTAATTCTACTATTGAAAAATATTCCGGTGATAGTATCCGCCGCATGTCTTTTTGATTGGGTGCATTATTCCATAATCTATTTTTTTCCATCACTATAGAACCATCAGTAACGTCCTCTACCTGCAAATTAAATAAAGTCCATGTCTCACCTTCTTTGATTGCAGTCTTTGAATAAATGATCTGTTTAATACTTTCATACTCATCTAAGTCATAAATTGTTATCTCATTGATAATTTTTCTACTAGGTGAAGACTTGAAATTAGCTATAGATGAGCCAGAAGCAAACCAGTAACCTTCGTCTGATGAGAGTTTATTTTGTTTTATTAACCTGGTTTCTTCATTAGATTGGGAAATAGAAGGTAAGGCTATTTCCTGAAAAATAAACCCAATTAATACAATTATTAAAGCCGGCCGCATAGAAGCAATTGCCATTTTAAAATTAGACTTACCTAATACTCTAGACCCTATCATTTCTCCTTCTTCTTTTAAACTACCAAGTCCTATTAATGCTCCCAGTAAGCAGATATATGATAGATATTCATATAAGGATCCAGGTATTAAAAATAGACAATAAAGAAATGCATCATAAAGAAGGTAAGAGTTAGTTAAATCTGACAACTCAGAAATTAAATTAAATAAAAAGTCTAATAAAATTATTGAAATTCCAACTACACATATACTAACAAATACCTTTTTAGATATATTCCTTTCAATTAAGTCACCTAAAAACAAATTCATTTTGTTCTAACAAAGATTAAATAGTTAAGGAATATACTCAGAACAAAGAAAATCATATGAATAAGAATTAAAGAGCTTATATTATCCGCCTCACTTCCCTTAAGGCTCATTAAGAATCCTGAATAAAGTGAAAATATCAATAACCCAGGGAGAACCCTTACATATCTTCCTTTTCTTGGAGAAGTTTTGCTTATGGGAACGGCAATAAAAATACTTAGTGCAGTCATAACGCATAAAGATATAGACCACAAAATAATACTTTCCATTTTTTTTGGAGGATCTTCTGAAACAAAAGGATTATTTATTAGGAGAACATTGTTTAATTTAAACCTCTCAAATTCAATTAAAGATAAATCCTTGTTTTCATTCCTAAAATAAATATTACCTTCTTCAAATAATAAAGAGTCTTGTATCAGCTCGTTTAAATTAAACCTATTGGCGACTAATATTTGTTCGGAGTTTTCTTCATCCTTAATTCTGAAGAATATCTGGGTTAAACCCTTCTTATCTTTACTTTTTGCAAATAAAAGAGCTTCTTCGTTTAATTTATGGAATTTACCTGGCGTTAATGATTTATAGGTATCTTCTAAGGATTTTACACTTAGTAAATTATTAGCTTTTGTATTTAAGTCTGGATTAAGAGTTGAAGAAAAATAGAATAACAGAATTATGATAAGGGACAGGGGAAGACACAATAATGAGTAAACTTTTGTTATATTAAATCCAGACTGCTCCATAATCACAAATTCACTTTCAGCCCTAAATTTCCCTAATGTGAGAATTATTGATAAGAAAAAACCTAAAGGAAGTATAAGTTCTAAAAATTCGGGAATTCTAAATAAGATAATGCTAAAAACAATCTCAGGGTTAATTTCCCCTCTTGCTGCTTGCTCTAGATATTGAATAGATCTTGACGAAACAATAATCAAAATAAAAATTAAGCTTATAGTCAAAGTATATGAGAAAATACTCTTTAAGAAATAACGATTTAAAATCATAAAACTAATATTTGATACTCTCAATAGTTAATCCTACTCTTTATTAGATTAATATTCTCTATAGAAGTTTACTTTTATTAATTGTTGGTAAAATACCGTTGTATACAAAAACTTTATTAAGGACAAAAAATGAAAAAAAGACTTACTTTAACCATTAATCAAGAGCTATCTAAAAACATCTTAAAAGTAAAAACGGATGTTCTGGTTGTTGGAGTAAATGAAGATAAAGCTCTAAATCCTCTGTCACAAAAAATCGATAATGCAACCAATGGCATCATCAAAAAACTCATCAAAAGGAAGGAATTCGAAGGAAAAATTGGACAGACTGCTTATATATCAACTAGCGAAGGAACTTCAGCTGACAGAATATTCTTGGTAGGTTTTGGTAAAGCCTCAAATAACTTAAACAGTGATAATATTGACAAAATATCTTCTGCTATTACAGGATGTTTAACTTCAAAGCAGTCAGTTAACGGAAGTGTCTGTATACCCCCTGTAAAATTTGAATCAAAAGAACTGAAGGATTCTGATTTACTCCAAAAACTCGGTACTTCTATCGAAAGTAAGACTTATACCTATGATGCAAAATTAAATAAGAAAAATAAAAAAGTTAATCATCTTAAGAAAGTTTCAATATTCGTAGACTCTAAACAAAGTGACACTCAATTAAGGAAAGGTTTAAAAACAGGCCAGGCTATAGGTCAAGGAATGAATGTAGCAAAAGATCTAGCCAATCTGCCTGGGAATATTTGCACCCCCTCCTACTTAGCTTCAAGCTCCAGAGCTGCGGCTAAGAAGTACCCTAATCTCAGTTGCAGAGTTTTTGGTGAAAAAGAAATGAAAAAAATGGGTATGGATT
>CERK01023824.1_pt1 | contig 11449 bp, 5 predicted proteins | sample 530771 | NCBI WGS metagenome assembly CERK01 (sample SAMEA2620950, study PRJEB7988) | marine metagenome | biome: marine biome (ENVO:00000447); feature: deep chlorophyll maximum layer (ENVO:xxxxxxxx); material: "saline water (ENVO:00002010), including plankton (ENVO:xxxxxxxx)" | depth 30 m
ATGCAATTTTTGGACAGAATGGTGCTGGTAAATCTACATTAATTCAAATTATAACTGGCGACATAAGACCTTCAAGTGGAAAAATTAACATCAATAATGAAGAGTTAAAGATTCATTCTGTTCATAAAGCCAAAGAACTAGGCATAAGTGCTGTCTTTCAAGAATTTTCATTAGTTCCCCAACTTACGGTTGAAGAAAATTTATTCTTAGGATCAAACACCTCAAAAGGTTTTTTTCTTAATAAAAAAAAGCTACATCAAGTAGCTTGTGACACTTTGGATCAGCTTGAATTCTCTATCAAGCCTGAAGAAAAGATAGTTAATTTATCCCATGCAGAAAAGAGAATGGTTGAAATTGCGAAGGCGTTTCATACTAAACCAGCGATCATGGTTCTAGATGAGCCAACATCATCACTAGCTGACAATGAAACAAATCAACTTTTTTCAATGATTGAAATTCTTAAAAAAGAAGGCATTGGAATTATCTATATTACACATCGAATGAATGAGATTTATAGGATTGCTAATCGAATTACAATTCTTCAAGATGGCCATGTAGTCAATACAGATTTTGTAGAAAATATTAATGAACAAAAATTAGTAGAATTAGCAACTGGTAGGAATATTACAAATTTTTTTCCTGAAATAAAAAAACAACCTGGAAGAAAACTTCTTGACGTAAAAAACTTACAAATTAACAGTAGTTTTATTGATGATGTTTCGATTAATGTTAAAGCAGGAGAAGTTATAGGAATTGCAGGACTAGCTGGCTCGGGTAAATCTGCGATTGGGCGAGCCTGCTTTGGAATTGATAAAATTGCAGCAGGTCAAATTACTTATCTAGATGATTTGATATATGATAGCTCAAAACAAATTAATGATCTTAATCCCCGATCAATGCTTGATAGAGGAATGCTATATTTGCCCTCTGACAGGAGAGCAGAAGGCCTTGTAATGGGACAAAATATTAGAGAAAATATTTCTTTACCCTCATTAGATCTGCCTAAATTTTCTAGTGGCTTTATTGTTAATAGAAAAAAAGAAAAAGATATTGTCGAAAAAATTGGTGAACGTCTCAACTTTAATAGTCAAGGTATTGAAAACAAAATAGAACAGCTTTCTGGTGGAACTCAACAAAAAGTTATGCTTGCCAAAAGTTTTGCTCGCGATGTCCAACTTTTTATTCTAGACGAACCAACTGTTGGAGTTGATATTGGAACTCGTGTCGCTATTTACGAAATAATAAAAGAGTTTTGTGAGTCTGGAGGAGCAGTCATACTTATCTCTTCAGACTTATCAGAAATAGTAAATTTATCTCATAGAATTTATATTATTAGTGAAAAGAACAAATGCATTGAATTTGATGCAGAAGATTGTAATGAACATCTCATACAATACTATTTTCTTAACTCAGCAATTGAGCCAGCTCACGCCACTTAAGCCTGAATTAAGTGCGATAGCATAGCCCTAAACTTTGCTGGTTGAATTGGCTTCAATAAAACTGGAAAACCCTGATCGATTATCCCTTGAACATGGCTTCGCTCTACATCCCCTGTCATAATGACACATGGTATAGAGGTCTGTAATTTTTCTTGAATTAAATAGGTAATATCAATTCCAGATGCGTCACCAGGCAATCGGTTATCCGCTAAGATAATATCTGGATTTTTATATGGATCCTCTTTAATTAAATTCATAACTTCATCTTTATTTCTGGCAGTTTTAACATTACAACCCCATGACTCTAAGAGCTGCTTAGTTGCTTTTAAAACATCAATATCATCTTCAATTAAAAGAATATTTATCCCAGATAAGTTCATAATATTCATAAAAATTTCATCTTGGCTTGTATCAGCTTTATTTTCAGCAAGATCAACAGTAACAGAGAAGCAAGATCCCCTTCCAAGGCTTGATTTACTATCAATCTTATGATCTAGACTATCAGATAAACGTTTTGCAAGTGCCAACCCAAGACCCAGCCCTTTACCTCTATCACGCTCCTTATTTTCAACTTGATAAAAGTCCTCATAAATTAATGACATTTGATCATCAGAAATTCCACAACCAGTATCCCAAACCTCAATTGAAACTTCAGAGCCCTTCCTTCTACATCCAATCAAAACCGAACCTTTGTCAGTATAGCGAATAGCATTAGACATAAAATTTCCCAAAATACGCTCTAATAAGGCTGGATCACTTTCAACATAGAGACTCGATGGAACTATTCTAAAACCTAATTCTTTGTCTTTGGCAAGAGGAAGAAATGATTGAAAGATACTAATCAAAATATTATTGACTGAAAAAATTTCATGCCTTGGCTTGATTGCACCTACCTCTAATTCTGAGACATCAAGAAGAGCATTTAATAACCTTGCAGTTGAGATTGAGACAGAGTTTATATCTTCAATAATCCGCAATATCTCTTTATCCTTAACTTTCGATTGTAAAGCAGCAATATACATTTGCATTGCATTTAAAGGTTGACGCAAGTCATGGCTCGCTGATGCTAAAAAAACTGACTTGGCTTTGTTAGCTCTTTCAGCATCAGATTTAGCGTTCTGTAGACCCTCTCCCTGCTCCCATAAATCTTTTTTGAGTCTATTAAAACTTCGCCCCATTCGACCTAATTCGTCTTCTCTTGAGAGGATGTTTTGTTCATCTTCAATTTCCTCTACCTTATGCAAAGGAGTATATCTATTGATTGAGTCTGTAAGTAATTGCAATGGTTTTGAAATATTCATTCTGACGATTACCAATACCATAGAAATAACAAATAGCAACGCTATTAGAGAAGTTATAACGATATAACTTATAGCAATTCGCTCTACATATGTTATTTGTGCTTTAGAGGCATTGATGATTTCTTCTAACTCGCTACTTACTCTTTTCGCTTGTAGCATTAAATTATTTTCAGTAACAGAAATTTCATCAAGATCAGTTATATCAATTGTGAGTATTTCAAGATTTATTTCGGCAAATAAATTATCAACTACTAGCTGATAGTACATTTGATTAACTTTTCTTAACTCATAAAGCTCAGAAAGTAGCTTTTCTTTATGAACTTTAATTATATCTTTGTCACCTATTCCTTCATTACTGACTCTCTTAACAAAAGACTCGGTATCTGCTATAGATTGCTTCAGATTTTGATTGGATAAAATAAATTCAGTTTGAATATCTTCATTTTCCAATAATTGATTAAATTTATCATAAAAGCTTGCTTCTTCCGAACCTTGATTAACTATCTGGTTAACAGTAATAAATAACTCCTTTACACTTAAACTTTGCTTATAAACATTCTCATCGATGGTATTGACTGATTCAATCAAGGGAATAGTAATCGATGACATTTGCTTTGTCTCATTACCGACAGTATATATTTGGGAAAAAGCAACAAGCATAACAGCCATAAAGCCCAAAAACTCAATTACCAAAAGTGATAATATTTTTTGATTTAAAGACAATCTGTTAAATAAGTTTTGCTTAATTAATTCCATCTATTTATAATTTTTAAAATGTTTTAAATCTTTACTATTAGAGTGTATCAAATGATTTAAAAGAAAGATTGAATAGACTTCTAAAAGAGATATCTTCGTTATTTTTTTGCCTTTGAGAGCATCTGTTGACGAAAATATTCTGCACCAATAGCAACAATTAACAATGCTCCAATTACAACCATTTGAAGATATGATCCAACCCTCATAAGATTCATACCATTTTGTATTAAGATAATAAAAAAAGCACCAAGGACTACATTCTGAACACGGCCAACCCCTCCAAGCAAACTCACCCCACCAATTGCACAAGCTGCAATTGAGAGTAACGGGTAATTAGCACCAATATTTGGCTCACCAGTTTCAAGTCGAGCAGTAATAAGTAAAGCAGCAATACCGGTAATTAAGGCAGATAAGACATAAGCACCAACAATATAAACTCTCGTATTTATTCCTGATAGTTCAGCAGCTCTTAAATTTCCACCGATAGCATAAAAATATCTTCCCACTTTAGTGAAATTAATAAAAATAAAAATGAAAGAAATGCATAAAAGTGTTATCCAAATAGTTATAGACACGCCTAAAAATGTTCCATAACCAAAAATATTGGTAAACGATTCAGGAGCACCATATATCGGTATACCACCAGTAATAGTCAGGGCTAAGCCAAAAATAATAGAAGACATGCCGAGTGTCATTATAAAAGGAGGAACACGAAAAAACGCAACACCAATACCATTAACTAAGCCTATACATGCAGCAACAAAAAGGCCAGTCAAACATCCAATGGCAATAGCCTCCCAGCCATTACCATAACCAGACCATAAGGCAACCATCGTCATCGATGCTACTACAGATGTCATAGCTAGTATAACTCCCACAGAAAAATCCAAACCTGCAGTTAGCATTACAATCATTTGAGCCATAGCTACTAAAATAAGATCAGTTGAATGTCTCGCAATAGCAGCTAAGTTAGTAGGAGTTAGAAAGTTATTACTAGCAAATGTAAAAGTAATTAAAGCAATACCTAAAAACCATGGAAGCACTCCTGCCCTAACAAAAAGAATAGAAAAGTATTCTTTGAGATTTTTACCCTTTAGTAGTTCATGACTCATTTCTTAATTTACCCTCTCAAAAGCTATTTAATCAAGAATTTATATATATTAAATTTCATTTAGTTTTCAATATATTGTACCTCACTGAAGTACATTTTAACCCTAATTATAGATATTAATACATACTATTGACTATAGTATGTAATAGTAGTAAACTGTACCTATACTTTTGGATGTTTTTTGCATGGAAATTAAGGAACAAAACTTAATAAAAGATAATGCTTCTGATGATTCAGGCGCATTAAAGACTTTTCCTGGTGAGCTGTATGTAAAGAATGTTCACAAATCCTTTGGAGTAACTAAAGCACTAGCTAATGTCAGTTTTACTGGTTATTTTGGGGAAATACATGCAATTATTGGTGGAAATGGTTGTGGAAAAAGTACTCTTGCAAAGGTTTTAGCTGGAGTTCTACCAATCGATTCTGGAAAAGTTTCAATCAAAGGTGCGCATCCTTCTACACCAAAAGAGTCCCGCAACCTTGGTGTTGCTATGGTATTCCAAGAAGTGCTTGTTGCTGATGAAGCATCAGTAGTTGATAACTTATTTATTGGTGTTGATGGATTTATTACTAAAAACTTATCTGATAAAGAAAAGCAGGATAAAGCAAGAGAGCTATTAAGTGAACTTGCTGATGAAGAAATTGATCCATTAATGCCTGCAGGCAACTTACCTCTAAGTATCAAAGCATGGATTACTATTGCTAGAGGATTATTAAGAGAGCCTGACGTACTAATTCTGGATGAATCTACCGCTGCCTTAGATTTTGATTCTACTGAAAGACTTTTCGACAAAATGCGCGAATTACGTGATAAAGGCTCAGCAGTTATCATTGTGTCTCACCGAATAGCTGAACTTGTCAGAATTAGCGATCGCTGCACAGTTATGCGTGATGGTATTGATGTCGGGGTTTTACAAAAAGAAGAGGTTACAGAAAAAAATCTTTTAAGCTTAATGACTGGAAAAGAACAAAAGAGCGATAGGACTAAAGATGCGGCACATCAAACAAAATATTCTCAAGTTTCTCTTAAAACAACAAATATGCAAGTTTGGTCTGACAGTGAAAAGTCTAATTTTGAATTGCGTAAGGGAGAAATCGTTGGAGTTACAGGACTTGATGGACATGGACAAGATGATTTTGTTCGAATTCTAGCTGGTGTAAGTAATGCCTTTGATGGTTTCACTGAGGTAAACATTAATCATGGTCATAAGTTCTTCCCAATTCGAAGCCTTGAAGAAGCAATGCAACATGATATTGAGTTTGTTTCAGGCGATCGTAAGCGAGAAGGAATTCTTCCAAACCTCAGCATTGTTGAGAATTTAGGTATTTCTATGTACCAAAAGTTCAGCAAAATCCCTGGGGTAAGGTTTATAGACTGGGGCGCTATAAATGATATTGTTGATTGGGAGGTTGAGCGACTTGCTATTAAAACTGGTCCAAGAGAGAACCTAATTACCTCCTTAAGTGGAGGTAACCAACAGAAAGTTATGCTTGGCAGAGCTTTTGCAACTCAGCCCAAGATTTTGATCCTACTTGATCCTGCTAGAGGAATTGACTTAAACACCAAGTTGGATCTTTATAAGCAATTAAGAGAGTTTGCTGATGATGGCAATTCAGTAGTCTACATGTCAAGTGAACTCGAAGAGTTTATTGGTTTCTGTTCAAGAGTGGTTGTATTTCGTGAAGGAAGCATTTTTGAAACCTTTATAGATGAACAAATTAATGCTGATGGCATGCTGGAATCTATGTTCGGACATCGTCAAAATTCTAGTCCTGAGAAAAAACCCAATAATCAACACACTAATAAAAAAAATGCATCAGTTGAGTTAAAAAATCAAACTCTAAAGAAGCAGTCTGATAATAAAGTGGAGACTAAAGTGACAAAACCTAATATAAGCAAATACTTTAACAAAAAAACTGAAAAGATAAGTTATGCAAGTTCTACAAAGAAAAATTTTTCAGCCAAAGATGAAGAACAATTTAATAATATTCTGACTTCAACAGAAAAAAATAGCAACAGAAAAAAATATCATCAAAAATTGAAAACTGATCTAAATACAGAAATAAATGAGTATTCAGAAAATGATTCAATAAAGTTTGCAAATCTCATTGCCTCTGGAGAGCAGTTAATTAAAAATAAAGGCAAAACTAGCTATCGAAATAATAATGAAGCTTATACGAATTCTGATGAGGAACTATTTAATAAACACCTGTCATCGACCCAGGATAAAACCAATAAACAAAATGTTGAGGGACGAAAAGAAGAGAATTTATCAGATCAAAAAATTGATACGTCTGAATCTAAAACTTTTGAATATAACGAGAAAGATGTAGCACAGTTCGAAAAACTCATGTCAAAAAAATGAATGAGAAATCGTAATGAAAAATTAGTCTTAAATACCAACCAAAACAATGGAATTAATTGAAAAACAAAAATCAAATTCAAGCCCAAGTACCTATCTCATAGTTCCGATAGTTATTTTCTTTTTGCTTTTGATATTTGCCACACTCAGAGGACCATACTTGGTCTCAAGTACCGGTTTCGGAGGGCTCATTATCGTAGTAACTCCTCTAATTTTAGCTACTTATGCATTAACTATAATCGTAATGGCTGGGCGTGCCAGTGTCGATTTATCAATTGGCCCATTACTTAGTTTTATTAATGTTGGAATGATTCAGTTGATAGGCTTAGGTTTCATGGATTCTCCAATTGCTCTTTTCTTGTATGCAATTGGTGTTGGAGTTGCCTATCAAGTATTAATGGCTCTGATTATTGTTTTTGTTAGAGTGCAACCCATTATTGTTTCACTGAGTGGTTATCTATCTTTGGTTGGCTTGAATCTTATTATAATGCCTCGTCCTAGTGGACTAGCACCAGACTGGATGTATGATTGGGGCGCAGGTATTAATATTGTTTCACCCGTTTTAATCATATTAATTATAGCAACAGCAGCATGGTATTTGCTTGCTCAAACTGCTTTTTGGGGTAATTTAAAAATGATGGGGTCAGATGAGCGAGCTGCCTATACAAGTGGTGTTAATGTTAACCTGGTTCGAATTGTAGCTCATGCAATTGGTGGAGTTTATGCCGGACTTGCAGCTATAACTTTCACTTCATTAATTAGTTCTGGTGATCCTTCACAAGGTACGACATACACTCTAATGGCTGTTACAGCGCTTGTACTGGGAGGTGCAAGTTTAGCTGGTGGTCGGGGTAGCGCCTTTGGAGCATTGCTTGGCTCACTTAATATTTTCTTAATTACCTATGCACTCTCAACGTTTAACTTTGGCAAGATGCAAGCCTTTGTAACTGATATGTCATATGGACTTATGTTAGTTGTTTCACTTTTAATTAGTCTTGCCATACCATTACTCCAAAAACGTGCTCGAGGGTTATCTCCCGGATTGGTATTCTTAGTTCTTGGAATAATTACAGCTGGGGTAATGGTTCATGCATCAATGGACCAGTCAATGGGTGTTAAAAGATTTGCAGCAGCTAAAGCTTCAACTGGGTCAGATGATGCACTTTCAGCAGGCACAATTATTTTATTTTTAGTTGTTGGAATAGCAGTTATCTCTTATATTGTAAGAACATTATTCAAATATATTAGTGCGCCGATGGTTGGGTTTGTTATTGTATTAATAGTAACTACTTTAGGTTTGATTTTTAATCCAGAAGCTCCAACTGATTCAGCTTTAATATCATCAAATATAAAAACTATTGGAGCAGATTATTACTCTATGAGTGTATTTGGTTTAGAGTCAATTTCTCAATCACAATACTTTTCTTTTAATGCTCTTACTAACTCGACCTATACAATAATTGGAATTATTGGTGTAGTTTTATTAACATCACTAATTATCCTTATTATGCTTCCTGAAACTAAGGTTCAGACTAAAAGAACTTCAACAATTTTATTTATTTGCACAATACCGATTATTGCAGTTGGTGCGTTGTTCTTTGAGAATGCAAATCAAGGCTATTTAGCTAGCAATTTTTCTGGTGAAACTTACGCTATTCTTTTGGTTGCTGCACTGCTATTTATTATTACTATTCCGATGGTAAAAAACAAATTCAACAACATTAACAATTTGTTTATAGGGGCTATATCTATATTAGCCTTAATTGTTATGTATTTCTTTGCAACTGATAGCACTCCTATGCATGAGGTTGCAAACGGTAGCATTGTAGTTGCAGGCAAGGTGCTAAATGCTCAGCTTCCTATTATCCCAACAGGAATAGAGCCTATAGCAGCCAAGATTATCGAATACAGTGCTCCAATGAGAGTCATGAATGAATCTAAAGGACTAAATATTGTTTCGGAGGTTGCCTATTGCGCTTTCATGGTCGTTTTACTTCATATATTTTTACGTCTTGCAATGGGTGAAACTAGCTTTAAAAGCTTTTGGAAATACTGGTATATACCAACCTTTGCTGTAATAGCTTGGGGTGGTCTGTTTTATTCAATAGGGGTGCCATTATGGCAAATCATTGCTGTCATTGCTATTGCAATTATTTCTGCACCAAATGTGATGCACATAATTAGCACCTACATAATAGGTGAGCACAGAGATGATGCTATTAAAAAATGGGAAGGATAAATAATGGGTATGCTAATCATCAAGAGGCATGAAAGTGGAAAATAGAAGAATGGGAAAAGCTGCTTTCTCTTTTTATAAGTGGCTTGGATTCATTATTGCTGTTATTATTTCAGGCATTAGTGCTGTGCTTGGTTATATTGATAATACTCCTTCTCAATTAATCATCCTTTATACAGTTGCAATTTTTGGCTCTATCCTCTGGGGATGGTACCACCTCTCAGTCAGATGGCAATTCAAAGAAGATCAGGATGAAAAAAATACTTTGTCCACTGAAGATTCAACTGAAGAAATATTAGATGATAGTGAACATCATGAAAGCTATATTAGTTATCTGATTAAAAGTAATAAGTTTGCAATTATTGGAATTTTAGCAATGATTATTGCTTTTGTTGCACTAGCATTTGCAATGGATAATTTTTTTGAGTGGAAAAATGTTCTTACACTCGTTGTATTTTTCTTAACATTACTAGTCCTGATTATCACAAACTCTGTTGCCAAAAATAATAAGAGTGCAATGATGGGTTTAGCTGTTCTGATTGGACTTTTTATTATGGGTTCATTGATTGTTGATGGATTTATCTCAACTTTAAATCTTAAATCAATGCTACTTTTTGCATCATTCCTTGGACTGGCATGCATTGGCCAAACCCTTGTAGTTCTTCTAGGGGGTTTAGACTTATCAGTAAGTTTTGTGATAGGTGCTGCAAATATTGGCTTAATGTACTTAATCAATCTTGGTCTTCCTCCATGGATTTGTATTATCGCTGTATTAATGGTTGGAATTGGTGTAGGACTTATCAATGGCTTGTTAAGTTTTCGACTTCAAGGGCAAGCCTTAATATTAACTCTGGGTGTTGGTTTCGTTGTTACTGGTTTGGTTCAAGCCTTAACAACTATTGGCTCTGACTTTGGTGGAAGTGTTTTTGGAGTTGTTCCTAAATGGTTATCCAATATTGCAGCTGCAAATGGAACTTTTTTGGGCATTAGTATCCCTCCAGTTGTGATTATCTGGGTTGTTCTTTCAATACTATTAATAGTTGCTCTGAAAAATACAACTTGGGGGAGAAATTTGTATGCTGTAGGTGGAAATCGCACTTCAGCTGCACGTTTATCAATCTCTGAACGTACCTACTGGGTAGGGGTATTTACAATTGGTGGCTTTATTTCAGCATTAACAGGGGTTCTTCTTCTTGGATGGAGTGGCGGTGGTTTTGTTGGCGTTGGAGGCCCTTACCTATTTCAAACAATAGCAGCTGTTGTTGTTGGAGGAACTTCATTATTAGGTGGAAAAGGTGGATATGGTTTCACAGTTATAGGTGTTTTAGTTCTTCAGGTGCTTTCTTCTTTCCTTGTTGGTATCGGGTTGAGTTATGAAGGACAACAATTTGTATTTGGACTACTTATTCTTCCAATGGTCGCTTTATATGCAAGATCCCCTCATATAAGAACACAAATATAGAGGAAATTTCTATCTAAAGGAGAATGGAGATGTCATCAAAAAACTATTTAAGAAGGAAGAAAAATGACTGAAGTAGTTAATTGGATATTTATTTTTCTTGGACTATACTGGGCTTTTTGTTTATTTTGGGGTGTCCGTGCAGGCAAACAAATAGTAACAACTGATGATTTTTTTCTGTCTAACAGAAATATATCTCCATGGGTTTTTGCACTTGCTGCAACAGCAATTTCTTTTTCTGGATGGATATTTATTGCCCACCCGGGGCTAGTGTTTAGAGATGGCTTTCAATTTGCAAATACTTCATTTATTGCTATTACAGTAGCAATTTCTGGAGTTGTTTTACTTAAAAGACAATGGATGTTAGGAAAACGTTTTGGGTATACCACTTCAGGAGAAATGCTTTCAGCCTACTATAAAAGTGATGGTTTAAGAATTATCTCAGTTGGAATTGCTCTTCTATTCGGAATACCTTTTGTAGCAATGTTATTTGGTGCCTCAGGTTTTCTAATTAGTGAATTAACAAATGGAATGTTATCAAGAAATTTTGCCATGTGGGTTTTATCAGGCTTTGTACTTTTATATTCAATTATGGGTGGAATGCAAGCCATTTTAAAAATTGCAGTGGTACAGTTTGTTTTGTTTGTTTTAGGAATGGTATTGCTAGGCTTATTTGCTTTAGAGCTAGTTGGCAATTTTGATCAACTGAACCAAGGGCTTGCAAGTATTTCAAAGGATGTTTCAAGTCACTTAGGAGAAACCAAAGGGATGGGAGGGGGTAACT
>CERK01059219.1_pt1 | contig 11195 bp, 6 predicted proteins | sample 530771 | NCBI WGS metagenome assembly CERK01 (sample SAMEA2620950, study PRJEB7988) | marine metagenome | biome: marine biome (ENVO:00000447); feature: deep chlorophyll maximum layer (ENVO:xxxxxxxx); material: "saline water (ENVO:00002010), including plankton (ENVO:xxxxxxxx)" | depth 30 m
CTGATCCAAATGATGATTGGAGATGGCATATGTACGATACAGTTAAAGGCGCTGATTTTATAGGTGATCAAGATGCAATTGAGTATATGTGTTCTGAGGGCCCAAAGGCTGTTTTTGAACTTGAGCATATGGGATTACCTTTTTCTAGATTTGATAACGGAAGAATCTATCAAAGACCCTTTGGTGGACAATCTAAGGATTTTGGAAATGGAGGACAGGCTGCTAGAACTTGTGCAGCTGCTGACAGAACAGGACATGCTCTTCTTCATACCTTATATCAAAACAATGTAAAAGAAGGTTCAAATTTTTTAAATGAATGGTTTGCTGTAGATCTTGTAAAGAATTCAAAAGATGAGGTTACAGGAGTTATTGCTTTTTCTATAGAATCTGGCGAAGTTGCTCACTTAAAAGCTCAGGCTACTGTTCTTGCCACTGGTGGAGCTGGAAGAATTTATGCATCAACTACCAATGCATTGATTAATACTGGAGATGGTCTTGGTATGAGTTTACGTTCCGGTTTTGCTGCCCAAGATATGGAGATGTGGCAGTTTCATCCAACAGGTATTTATGGAGCAGGCTCTCTAGTTACAGAAGGTTGTAGAGGCGAAGGTGGCTATCTTATTAATGGAGATGGCGAAAGATTTATGGAAAGGTATGCTCCTAATGTAAAAGACTTAGCTGGGCGTGATGTTGTTGCTCGATCTATGGTTTTAGAGATACTAGAAGGCAGAGGATGTGGAGATGATAAGGACCATGTTTTCCTAAAATTAGATCATCTAGGTGCAGATGTTTTAAATTCTAAGTTACCAGGTATATGTGAATTATCTAAAACTTTTGCTCATGTAGATCCTGTATATCATCCAATTCCAGTTGTACCAACATGTCATTACATGATGGGAGGGACACCAACCAATATCCATGGCCAAGCTTTTACTAGAATTAATTCTGAAGATGTAATTGTTCCAGGTTTATTTGCTGCTGGTGAAGCAGCTTGTGTTTCAGTGCATGGAGCCAACAGATTAGGCGGTAATTCTTTACTTGATTTAGTTGTATTTGGAAGGGCTGCGGGCATGTATATTCAAAAAGAACTTAAATCTGGAGGCGGTGTTGAATCAGCATCTAATTCAGACATAGATAATTCTTTAGAAAGGCTTAATAAATTAAATGAATCAGAAACTGGTCATGATGTGGCCTCGGTCAAGAAAGAACTTCAAACCTGCATGCAAAATTATTTTGGAGTTTTTAGAAGAGGAGAGTTCATGGAGAAAGGAGTAGCTGAGCTAGAAGAAATTAGAAGCAAAGCTGAAAATATTCATTTAAATGATAAGAGTATTGCTTTTAATACAAGTAGAGTTGAGGCTTTAGAATTACAGAATTTAGTTGAAGTGGCAGAAGCAACTGCTATTTCTGCTTTACATAGAAATGAGAGCAGAGGAGCACATGCTAGAGACGACTTCCCTGAAAGAGATGATGAAAATTGGCTATGCCATTCTGTGTTTGATCCTAATGATAAATCTCTTTCAAAGAGAGTTGTAAATTTCGCACCAAGTACAATGGAAGCTTTTCCTCCAAAAGTAAGAGTTTATTAGGGACTATTTATGCTAAATATAAATATATACAGATATAACCCAGAGGAAGATAAATTTCCTTACATGAAGAATTATGAGATCGAAAAACCTCAAAAAGATATTATGGTTTTAGATCTTTTACATCTTTTAAAGGAAAGTGATTCATCATTATCCTTTAGAAGGTCTTGTAGAGAAGGTGTATGTGGATCAGATGGAATGAATATTAATGGCAAGAATGGTTTGGCATGTATAACGGCTTTATCTGAAGTTTTAAAAGGAGATAGGATTGACATAAGACCACTACCTGGATTGCCCGTTATAAGAGATTTGGTTGTTGATATGACACAATTCTATAATCAGTATGAAAAAATTAAACCTTTTCTTCAAAATGATACTAACCCCCCTGAGCAAGAGCGTCTTCAATCACCAGCAGATAGGGATAAACTAGATGGATTATATGAATGCATACTTTGTGCATGCTGTTCAACTAGCTGTCCTTCTTTTTGGTGGAATCCAGATAAATTTGTTGGCCCAGCTGCTTTATTGCAAGCATACAGATTTCTTGCAGATACCAGAGACTTAGAGAAAGATAGTAGGTTAGATGATTTAGCTGACCCTTTCAGCGTCTATAGATGTCACGGAATTATGAATTGTGTAGCAGCTTGCCCGAAAGGACTTAATCCAAACAAAGCCATTGGAGAAATAAAGACAATGCTTCTTAAAGGTAAAAATTCAAAAAATATAATTGCATCAGATGGAGTAACTGCATAAAAAATAATGAATTATGATATGGAAAAACTTTGGAAAGACTCTCATACGTCAGCTGGACATTCATCTTATCTAGAGGGTTTATATGAGTCATATCTTGAAAATCCTGCAAGTGTTTCTTTAGAGTGGAAAGATTTTTTTGATCAACTCCCAGACAATAATGGAAGCAACAAAGATATCTCTCATAAAAATATCATTAATGCATACAAAAACCACAGAAGAGTTTTATCAAACTCTTCATCAGAAAATGAAACAAATGAAAAGCAAGTTAAAGTAGTTCAGCTCATCCAGGCATATAGAAACAGAGGACATCAAGCTGCTAAGTTAGACCCTTTAGGAATGATGGAAAGAGAGTTAGTTCCAGATTTAACTCTTGAATACCATGGGCTTTCAAAGGATGACCTCAAGATAATCTTTAAAACAGATACATTAGAAATTGGTAAGGATAAAGCTAGTTTACAAGAGATAATTGATGCACTTCAGTCAATATATTGTGGAGAGCTTGGGATTGAATATAACTATATTGTTAATACTGAAGAGAGAAAGTGGTTTCAAGGCGTATTAGAACCAAATCTTGGGCAATGTGAATTTGAAGATAATGAGAAAAAACATATATTTAATCGATTAAATTCAGCAGAAGGTTTAGCAAAGTTTCTTGCTGCAAAATATCCAGGAATGAAACGTTTTGGTATTGATGGATGTGAATCCTTAATTCCTCTTGTTGACGCCTTAATTCAAAATTGTGGAATGCTCGGAGCTAAACAAATATGTTTTGGTATGGCGCATAGAGGCAGATTAAACCTGCTTGTAAATGTTCTTGGTAAAACTCCAGCTGAACTATTTTCTGCTTTTGAGGAAGACCTAGAACTGACTGGAGCAAATACTGGAGATGTTAAATATCATCTTGGTTTTTCTTCAAATCTTCTTACTCCAAATGGAGAGGTCCATGTTTCTCTATTTAATAACCCTTCTCATCTTGAGATAGTAGATCCAGTAGTCCTTGGTTCTGTTCGCGCTAGACAAGATAGATTATATGATGAGAATAGAGAGCAAGTTATCCCAATTCTTATTCATGGAGATGCATCATTTTCTGGCCAAGGCGTGGTTATGGAATCTCTTCAAATGTCTCAAACCAGAGGTTATGGAGTTGGTGGAACCTTGCATGTAATAGTTAATAATCAGATAGGATTCACTACTAGCTATAAATACGATGCTAGATCAACCGAATATTCAACTGATGTTGCTAAGATGATAGAAGCTCCAATCATCCATGTTAATGGCGATAATCCTGAAATGGTTGTTCATGCTGCTAAAATAGCTTGTGAATATAGGCATAAGTTTGGCAAAGATATAATTTTAGATTTATTTTGTTACCGAAGACGAGGCCATAATGAAGCAGATGATCCATCTGCAACGCAACCTTTAATGTATGAAAAGATCGCCAAACATCCATCAGTATTAAAAATTTATGAAGAAAAATTAATATCAGAAGACATCATAACTCAACTTGATTCTAAAAATTTTCAGAAGGCATATAGAGATTCTTTAGAGGGGGGAGATTCTGTGGTGGAAAATCTTGCTTTAAAACCTAATGACGATCTTTGGTTTGATTGGTCAGCTTATTTGAATCAAACATGGTGGCAGGAAACAGATACAACATTTAATAAAAATAAATTTATAGAATTATCTGAATTGATCACATCAGCTCCAGATGGTTTTAAGCTGGGAAGGCAGGTTAATAAAGTTTTTGAAGATAGAAAGCTTATGGCAGCAAGTAAAATCCCTATTAATTGGGGTTTTGCTGAATCGATGGCTTATGCAACTTTATTATCAGAAGGCTATCCAATTCGTTTAACAGGACAAGATGTAAGACGAGGAACATTTTCTCATAGGCATGCCGCTATTTATAATGCTAAAGACGGACTAGGTCATATTCCATTAGTCAATGTAGCCAGAGAAAGCTCTACCAGGATGGATATTTATGATTCATTTTTAAGCGAGGAAGCTGTATTAGCTTTTGAATATGGATACTCTGCAACCTGGCCGTCAGGATTGGTGATGTGGGAAGCTCAGTTTGGTGATTTTGTTAATGGTGCTCAGGTTGTGATCGATCAGTTTATAGTTTCCGCTGAACATAAATGGGAGAGACTGTCAGGGTTAATCATGTTGTTGCCTCACGGCTTTGAAGGTCAAGGTCCTGAGCATAGCAGCGCTAGATTGGAACGATTTCTTCAATTATGTGCAGATGGAAACATTGAAGTTTGTGTTCCTAGTACACCAGCTCAAATATTTCATTTATTAAGACGCCAGGCTATAAGAAAGATGAGAAGACCTTTAGTCGTTATTTCACCTAAAAGCTTACTAAGAAATCCTGTGGTGACATCAACTGTTGAAGACTTAACTGAAGGTAAATTTAAATGCGTGATAGATGATGAATTAAATAGTAAAAAAGATGTTACAAGAGTTGTCATGTGTTCAGGAAAGATTTACTACGATCTACTGCAAAAAAGAAATGAAGACAAAATTAAAGATACTGCTCTTGTTAGAATTGAGCAGCTTTATTCTTTTCCATATGATGACTTGGAAAGCATTCTATCTAGTTATCCTAATTTAAATAAATTTATCTGGTGCCAAGAAGAGCCAGCAAATCAAGGCGCCTGGTTCAGTCATAGACACAGACTTCAAAGGGTTCTTGATAGACTTGAACAGAAACATGAGATCAATCTTGTTAGCAGACCAGCTGCAGCAGCACCAGCTGTAGGCTTAATGAAATTACACTTAAAACAACAAGAAGAAATAGTATTAAAGGCTTTAAATATTGGGCCGCAGGGAGAGAAAGAATGAGCATTGAGATAAAATCACCAACATTTCCAGAATCAGTTGCAGATGGCACTGTAGCAAATTGGGTTAAAAAAGAAGGTGAATCAGTTGAACAAGACGAAGTGATTGCTGAAATTGAAACTGATAAAGTTGTTTTAGAAGTAGTTGCACCAGTTAGCGGTACTATTACAAAAATTGTTAAACAAGAAGGAGAAATTGTTAATAGCTCTGAATTAATAGCAGAATTTAACGAAGGTGATTCCGAGCATGCGAAACCTGAAATTAGTGAAGGCTCCTCAGACCCTGAAATCCAAGAACCTGAAACCAATAAGTTAGGTCCAGCAGCAAAAAGAATTATTGCAGAAGAAAATATTGATCCATCTGAAATAAAAAGCACCGGAAAAGATGGAAGAGTTACTAAGGCAGATCTAGTAAATCATCTAAACAATGAATCTAAAGACAAGAAAATCTCAGAAGTTGAAACAAGAGCTCAGCAGGATAATATCTTATTTACTGATTCAAGAGACGAAAAGCGTGTTCCAATGTCTAGACTTAGAGCAACTATAGCCAATAGATTGCTTACCGTGAAGCAAGAAACCGCAATGCTAACGACATTTAATGAAGTTGATATGCTTCCAATCAAGGAACTAAGATCAAAATATGGCGCCGAGTTTGAAAAACAACACGGAGTTAAACTTGGATTTATGGGGTTCTTTGTCATTGCAGCTATTCAGGCTTTAAAAAAGTTTCCACTTGTAAATGCCTCAATAGATAATTCAGATATTGTTTATCATGGTTATCAAGATATTGGAGTTGCAGTTTCAACTGATAGAGGGCTAGTTGTGCCAGTTATAAGAGATGCAGACATGATGTCTCTTCCTGATATTGAAAAATCAATCATGGATTTTTCAGTAAAAGCGCGAGATGGAAAATTATCTATTGAAGAAATGCAAGGCGGGACATTTACCATTTCGAATGGAGGCGTTTTTGGATCATTACTCTCAACCCCAATATTAAATGCACCGCAAACAGCTATCTTAGGGATGCATAGTATTCAAAATAGACCGGTTGCTATAGACAATGAAGTAGTAATTAGGCCGATGATGTATTTAGCAATGAGCTATGATCATCGTTTGCTTGATGGAAAAGAAGCAGTAACTTTTTTAGTTTCAATTAAAGAGCAACTTGAATCACCTGAGAGATTGTTGTTGAATTTATAAGAGGTTTTATATGTATGATGTTGTAATTATTGGAGGAGGTCCGGCTGGTTATGTAGCTGCAATTCGATCTTCTCAACTTGGTTTATCGGTAGCCTGTGTTGAGTCTATGTCTGATCAAGAAGGCAATCAAAGGTTTGGTGGCACATGCCTAAATGTAGGATGTATTCCATCAAAAGCTCTATTGGATTCTTCACAAAGATTTTATGAGGCCAGTAATGACTTATCTAAGCATGGCATTAATACAGCAGCAGTAAAGTTAGATATTCCTGCAATGATGCAAAGAAAAGATAAAGTTGTTGATCAGTTGGTTGGAGGAATAAGTGGTTTATTTAAAGCAAATAAAGTTACTCCTATTCAAGGACATGGAAAACTTTTATCAGGGAAAAGAGTTGAAATAACAAACGGTAACTCAACAGAGATTATAGAAGCTAAAAATATTATTTTAGCTACAGGATCAAAACCTATAGAAATTAGTTCAGCAAAATTTGATAATACAAATATTGTTGATTCTACTGGCGCACTTGAATTTTTAGAAGTTCCAAAAAAGCTTGGCATTATTGGTGCAGGAGTTATAGGTCTTGAGCTTGGGAGTGTTTGGGCTCGACTAGGTTCTGAAGTAACTATGCTTGAAGCAATGTCAGATTTTTTACCAATGGTTGATAAAAAAATAGCCAAAGAGGTTTACAAAGAATTTACAAAACAGGGCCTCAATATAAAACTAGGATGCAAAGTAACTAATGCAGTCACCAATAAAACCGATGTAAAAGTTGAGTATGAAGAAGATGGATCTAATGTTGAAGAAGATTTTGATAAATTGATAGTCTGTGTAGGCAGAGCTCCAAATACTGAAAACCTTTTATCTAATGATTGTGGAATTGGCATAGATGATAAAGGTTTTATATTAGTCGATGATTTTTGTTTAACCAATGAACCTGGTGTCTGGGCAGTTGGTGATGTTGTTAGAGGACCAATGCTTGCTCATAAAGGAAGTGAAGAAGGGATTATGGTTGCTGAAAGAATTGCTGGAAAACATGCAGCAGTTAATTATAATCTTGTTCCTTCTGTAATTTATACACATCCTGAGGTAGCCTGGGTTGGCAAGAATGAAGAAGAGTTAAAGGCAGAAGGCGTTGAATATAAGAGTGGGTCATTTCCATTTGCTGCTAGTGGAAGAGCTCTTGCTACTGATGAATCAGTTGGTTCTGTCAAAGTGCTTGCCGATAAAGTTACAGATACAATTTTAGGAATCCATATTTTTGGACCTTCTGCTGCTGAACTTGTTCAACAAGGCCTAATAGCAATGGAATTTGGCTCTAGTTCTGAAGATATTGGATTAACAATGTTTAGCCATCCAACAGTGTCTGAAGCACTCCATGAGGCAGCCTTGGCTACAAACAATCAGGCAATCCATATAGGAAATAGAAAAAGATGAATCTTCATGAATATCAAGGTAAAGAATTATTTGCCAAATATGATCTGCCTGTCTCTTTAGGTAGAGTAATTTCTAATGCTGAGGATGCAATTAATGCGTGTCGAGATATTGGAGGTAATAAGTGGGTAGTCAAAGCTCAAGTGCATGCTGGTGGCAGAGGTAAAGCCGGAGGAGTTGAGTTAATTAATTCCCCAGATGATGCTGTAGCTTTTGCACAAAAGTGGCTGGGCAAGAGGCTAGTTACTTATCAAACAGACTCTGATGGTCAGCTTGTAAGCTCTATACTCATAGAGGAGTGTACAGATATTGCTGATGAACTATATCTTAGTGCAGTAGTTGATCGTGGATCCCAAAGAGTTGTTTTTATTGCATCATCTGAAGGCGGTGTAAACATTGAAGAGGTTGCAAAAAATTCACCTGAGAAGGTTATCTATGAATCAATAGACCCACTAACAGGCGCTCAACCTTTTCAAGCAAGAAAAATCTCTAAGGTTCTTGGACTAGACCAAGCACAAACTAAGCAATTTTCAAAAATATTACCCAACCTTATGAAGCTTTTTGTTGATCGTGATTTAAGTTTATTAGAAATTAATCCTCTAGTCATAACTGCAGGCGGGAATTTACATTGCTTGGATGCAAAAATTAATATTGATTCAAATGCAATATATAGGCAGCCAGAAATTGCAGGAATGCATGATCCTTCTCAAGAGGATGAAAGAGAATCTGAGGCTGCAAAAAATGATCTTAGTTATGTTTCTTTGGATGGAAATATTGGGTGTATGGTTAATGGAGCAGGTTTAGCAATGGGCACAATGGATACAATCAAATATTTTGGTGGCTCACCAGCAAATTTTCTAGATGTGGGTGGAACAGCTACCCAAGAAAGGGTAGCAAAAGCATTTAAGCTTATTCTTGCAGATCCTGAAGTAAAAGTTGTACTCGTTAATATTTTTGGAGGCATTGTTAGATGTGATCTTATAGCCGAAGGTGTGTTAGCAGCAATTAAAGAGGTTGGTGTATCTGTTCCAGTTGTTGTAAGACTTGAAGGCAATAATGCAGATAGAGGTTCTGAGATATTAGCAAATGCAAAGGTAAAAATTGAGACTTTAAATAATTTAAAAGATGCTGCAAAAAAAGCAGTGGAGCTTGCTTCATGAGTATATTAGTTAATAAAGATACCAGAGTTATAGTTCAAGGGTTTACTGGCTCTCAAGCAACACTTCATTCCGAACAATCAATTGAATATGGAACTAATATAGTTGGAGGAGTAACTCCTGGTAAGGGTGGACAAATTCACTTAGAAAGACCAGTTTTTAATACTATGAATGAAGCTGTTGAACAAGTTAATCCAAATGCAGCATTAATTTTTGTTCCTGCTCCATTTTGCAAAGACTCAATACTTGAAGCTGCTGAATCAGGAATTGAATTGGTTATTTGTATCACAGAAGGGGTTCCAACGCTTGACATGCTAGTTATTAAAAAGAGAGTTGATGAACTTGGTGTTCGACTTATAGGGCCAAATTGCCCAGGAATAATAACTCCTGGTGAGGCAAAGCTTGGCATTATGCCTGGAAGCATCCATATGCCAGGTTCTGTAGGAATTATTTCTAGATCAGGAACTTTAACTTATGAGGCAGTTAAACAAACAACTGATCTTGGTTTAGGGCAAAGTAGCTGTGTTGGAATTGGAGGAGATCCAATACCAGGATCATCTTTTATAGATATCTTAAAACTTTTTGAGGCTGATGAGGAAACTAAGGCTATTGTAATGGTTGGAGAAATTGGAGGTTCTGCTGAAGAGGAGGCAGCTGATTTTATAAAGTCGTCAGTTACAAAACCAGTTATTTCATATATAGCAGGTCAGACAGCCCCTGCAGGAAAAAGAATGGGTCATGCTGGAGCTATTATTGCTGGCGGAAAAGGAACTGCAGCAGATAAAATCCAAAAATTAGAAGAATGTGGAGTTCATATAGCAAAAAACCTTTTAGAGATAGGATCAACAACAGCAGAAGTTATCAATTCATAGCTTTGCTAAATTTTTTTGATATCCACTGAACTCTTAAGATAATTAAAACCGCAAATATACTTAAACCCCCGATCATTGCTATCCACATTCCAGAGGCGCCTAATGGTGTCTTAAATCCATAATATGTTAAATAATAACCAACAGGAATGGCAACAAACCAGTAAACAAGAAGTGTAATTATCATTGGTGCAAATGTATCCTTATAACCTCTCAAGGCACCAATAGCTCCTATTTGAGCACCATCTGGTATTTGAAATATTGCAGCAAATATTAGAAGGTTAGTCGCAATAAGCACCACAGCATCTTCAGTAGAAAACATTGCGCTTAATTGATCTTTAAAAGCAAGAATGATAATTGTATTTATTATGGCAATCATAGTGCATAAAGCAATTGAAGATATTGAAGCAAATCTTGCATCAAGCATTCTTTTTGCTCCAATTAAATTACCCACTCTTGTAGCTGCAGCTAATCCAACTGAAAGAGATATTACAAAGAAGAAACTTGCAATATTCATAGCTATAGCATGTCCTGCCACAACCTCTTTACCTAATGGAGATATTATTAAGGCTGCTCCTGAAAACATTGCTAACTCTATAAAAATGCCTAGTCCTATTGGAAAACCTAATTTAAATATTTCAGTAAGAGTCCCACTTGATGGAAATGGAAGTTTTTGAAATGGCTTGGTTTTGGTGTAATGTTTGGATTTAGCTATATAAAGAATTAGAGCAATAGTCATAAATACAGAAACAATAGATGTCGCATAACCACATCCAACCCCTCCCATTTTTGGGACACCAAAATAACCATAGACAAAAATAATATCAAGTGGAATATTTATTAACATGCCTGCAAGGGAGATATAAAAAACTGGAAGTGTGAGAGTCATGCCTTCACTATAGCAACGCAGACAAGTAAAAATAGTGATAGCGAACATACCAACTGATAGAGCTTTCAAGTATTCTCCTGCAATTCTTGCAACTTCAGAGTCTAGTTGAAGAAGATTCACTAACATGTATAAATTGGGGTAGATTATTAAAAATAAACTACCTAATCCGATTGCAATCCAAATTACCTCCCCAAGCTTATAACCAATTTTGTTATATTCTTTTGCTCCATAAAGTTGAGCAACTATAGGGGTAATAGCAAACGTAATACCAGCTACAAGAAGCCAAATAGGATGAGTAAAAGCTGATCCAATTGCTAAAGCTGCAAGATCTGTAGAGCTAGCTCTGCCAGCAACAAGTGTATCTGTTGTTCCCATGAAGACATAAGATACTTGAGAGCCAAATATAGGCAGTCCTATTTTAAGTAAGCTCTTAAATTCATTTTTAAATTTTGCTAACAAATTATGCACTAAAAAA
>CERK01012419.1_pt1 | contig 11057 bp, 8 predicted proteins | sample 530771 | NCBI WGS metagenome assembly CERK01 (sample SAMEA2620950, study PRJEB7988) | marine metagenome | biome: marine biome (ENVO:00000447); feature: deep chlorophyll maximum layer (ENVO:xxxxxxxx); material: "saline water (ENVO:00002010), including plankton (ENVO:xxxxxxxx)" | depth 30 m
CTCTTTAGGTATTCCAGATACTATTCAACTTGGATCATTTGAGGAGTTTTCTAATTCTGATGAAAAAGTTTTCACTTTAATTAATCAAGATTTTAAAAAGGAAGATTTATATTTTAGAGTAAAAATATTTGATTATATGGAGCCAGATAAATCATGGAGACCAACATCTGGGCTTTATTTTTATAACCAATTTAAAGATTCACTTAAAATAAACAGCTTGAACAAAACTAGTGATACCTATGAAATAATTTTAGAACCTTACAAAAGAAGATGGGTTCCATCTCTAAATAATTCTGAACCAATTTTAAATTCAATGAGCATATCTAAAGATTTTTACAATCAAACTTTTATAAGTAAAAAACCTATTGATCGAAAACAACAAATCAAATTTCAAAAATACAAAATAAAGTACGAACTTAGCGATGAGATAAAAAACTATTACATAGATTTACCCAAAACCATCTCAAAAGACTTAATTGATTGGGTAAATTTGAATAAAAAAAATAAATCTAATATCCAATTTTTAGAGCATATTTTGAATACGTTTGCAGATGGCACGTATTTTTATAATTTAAATCCTGAAGTAGATGTTGGTAATAATTATGCTGATTTTTTTTTAAAATTAAAAGAGGGATATTGTGAATATTATGCAGGTACTTTTGTATTGCTTTCAAGACTTGCAAATATTCCAAGTCGAATTGTTTCTGGATATTATGGGGGAGATCTTAATACTATTGGTGATTTTTATGAATTTAAACAGAAAGATACTCATGCCTGGGCTGAAGTTTGGTTAGAAGGCAGAGGGTGGGTTAGAGTTGATCCTACTTCAGTTATACCACCTTCAAACGTAAGAAATTCCTTAAACGATGTCTTTAATGATGAAAGAATTGAAGATGGTCCATTGTTTTCATCTAAAATTTTCAAATTAATGAGCTATTATGTTGGGTATGCAGACTTTGTTTGGACAAGACACTTATTGTCTTATGATAATAATAAACGAATATCATTTATTGAAGACATATTAAATTTAAAATTCTCAAAAATTTTTGTTTGGATTTTTGCTCCTATCTTCATATTTTTAACTTTTAAATTTTTATTTAAAATTAATAAGACAACGATTATTAATTTATTATTTAATTTTATAGTTTGGAAAAGTAGAAAAGAAAAAAAAATATCAAACTCAGATACCCATCAACAAATTATTAAAAAATTAAAGGTACATACTCAACATAGATATAGATTATTTTTTAATTTGTATGAAAACTTTAGATATTCAAATCAAAATATTGAATTGACAAAAATATTTAGAACTTTTATGTCATCGAAATAAACATGAAAAAATTAATCTCATTTTTAGTTTTTATAGTTATTGTTATTTATATTTTAGTTGAATTTGTAGGAGATAGTGTAATTAAAGGATCTCTTGAAAGTAATATTACAACTACTTTAGATAGAAAAACAACTATTGGTAATTTAAATATAAATTATCTAAGTGGAAGTGCTGAGATAGAAGATTTAAAAATTCAAAATAAAGATTTTCCTGGTCATTTAATTTTATTAAAGAAGGCATCTGCAAAATTAAATACTTCTTCGATATTTAGTGAAAAAATTGAAATTGATGAAATTTTAATTAATGGAGTAAATTTAAGTTATTATTTTGTTGTTAATAGCAAAATGAAAATAAATGATAATGTTAAATCATTACAAAAGACATTAAATAAAGAAAGCTCAAGCTCCTCAAGTTCTAAAAAATTTATAATTAAAAATTTAAGATTAGATAATATTGTTATTTCAGCAAAATCAGAAAAATTAAATATTGATAAAAGTATTAATTTTGAAAATTTAGAGTTTAAAAATATTGGAAATACCAAAGATAGCAAAGACTATAAAACTGTTCTTAAGGAAACTATGAATAAAGTCATGAAAGACATGAAAAATAAAGTTTTAAGTGGTAATGTAGGTAATGCATTAAATAAGGTCAAAAATATTGATCAAGATAAAATAAAAGAAAAAATCAAAAAAGAACTATTTCAAAACAAAGACAAAGTAAAAGATAAACTTAAAAAATTATTAAATAAAAATTAAAAGTTTCCTTCTTTCCAAGAAGATCTAATTATTCCAACATCCTCTTGAATACCCTCTAATTGAACAAGGTCCGTTTTGTCTTGAGTAGATTGACCTGCAATGTTTGCAAATAATTTATTTCCAAACACTACTAATTTAGACAAGACACCATCTCCAACGTAAAAACATTTTTGATTTCTATTTTCAGCATCATTTGTACCAAGTCGCCTTGAGAAATTGGTTCCGCATTCATCATCAACAGCACAAACAAAAGCTTTACCAGCGTCACACTGGTTGAGAGATGTAGTAGGTTCATAAATTGGAAAATAGGCAACACCTCTTGTTATAGTTGGCTCTGCAACAACTTTTTGACTATTTTCTAATTTTATATACCAGCCAACATCTTTTTTAATCCGCCCAATTCCCCTCATAAATACTTTGTCATCAGTATCTAATGGACATTTAATTCCTGTTGAGTCAGTGCTGGTATCTTGACAAGGCATCAAAGAAAATGACGAGAAATTCTGATTGACTTCTTCATAATATGGAAAATCTTTGTCTCTAAAACCTAATAGTAAATTATCCACATCATTACTTTTGTAAGTTACTCTTTCATAGTCTCCTGTTCCAGCATATAACCATAGATTTTTAGATGTTGTTCCTATTGCTGTATCCATACTATGGAACATATAACGTCCATTTCTTGAGGTTGAATTAGTTTCAAATATAACAGTGCTGTCATATAATTCAGTTCTTAAACCTGCTTTCGTTTCTCTCATGTCAGTTAAGTTGATTTTAGTAATTTTACCTTCAAGATCATTTATATAAACCAAAGCACCTTTGTAATTTATACCTTGAGTCTGATCTGCAGTTATTACAACTGGATTAGCTAAAACAGAATTTATAATATCATCACTAAAAGATCTTTGATCCTCAATACTAATCATTTTTTCAATTCTTCCAGGTCTATCAACGAAATCATTAAAATCGATAACAAAGACACCGGAGCCAACTGTTCTTGAAGCAGCTCCGTAGCCAGCCCCCATTACTGCAACATACTTTTCCCTTGTACTTGAAATTGGCAGTCTAAAAATTCTTGGAGACGACCATGTCTCACCTAACTTAGTATAATCATAATCTTCAGGTAAATTTGTACTAAGTCTTGCTATAGCATCTGGATCAACACTTAATAACAAAGTTGAATTTGCTGGATTACCAGATGTACCACTTGTATTTCCATCATAAGTCTTTGCAGAATTAAATGATATAACGGTATTACCGCTATTTTGAGAAACTTCGAAAGCTCTTGTGAAACTTCCATTAATACTAATTTGAACGTCTTCTTTCATAAGCCCTGATAGAGGTAATGTAAAATTTCTACCAGTATAACAAGCAGTTGTTAGAGTATCATCGCATGTACTACTTACTGAATTATCATTCACATAGTTTTCAATGACAGTATCGACTTCCTCGAAATCAAGCCAGCTATATGTTTCGTCAATATATTGAAATTCAGAAACAATTCCTAAATGGTTCATTCTTAATATCCTGTTTGCAATACTATCATTATAAATTGAATATAAATGAAGCGGTTCGTTTGGTTTTGTTATATCTAAAACTGTAAATCCAGCACCACCTCTTCCAAAAGGAACCATCATTATTGTATACCAATTTACTCCTCCATAATATGGATGAGCTATACGCATATCATGTACAACTGGTGATCCATCAACACCATAAATTGCACTAGAACCTCCTTTACTAACTTTTGCATTATTGTCATTAAGACTTGGATTAACAATAAAAGGTAATTTTCCAGTTATAAATGGAGGGACGAAGGCCCACAATTCTTGGCCAGTGTCTGCATTAAATGCATGAATCATACCATCATTTGCGCCAACATAGATTGTCTTAAGTCTATTTTTATTTGCATTTTTGAAAGCATTGTAATTATGTGTTGATCTGTAATAAGCTTCTTCGTTTTTTTTTATGTAGTTGGTATTGGCATTAGGAGGTCCTACAAAAACTAATTCAGAGTGATAAATGTCTCCTAAATAAGCTCGTTGACCATTATCATCTATACGTGGTTCATTTAATAGACAATCACTATCATAATCAAAATAATCTTCTCCCCTGATAAAACTAATTAAACCTTTTATATCATCTGAATTTCCGTTCTGAATGGAAGCTCTACTATCACCAGTGTTGCTACATCTAGCAGTTCCAATATTGGCAGAACTTGTTGGACTGTCATTGTGATAATCTCCCACCTCAGCTCCCAAAATTTCAAATTGTTCATTAATTAATAATGAGTTATCTTCAGTAAAATTATTCCAATTTCCCTTGTAATCTATTGTCGGAAGAACAGTCCAAATTTTTCTAGAATTTGGAAGGGGCATTGATTTCGCTGCTTCCCAATTACTTGCGTGATTTTCATCTAGTTCACCAGAGTCAGAAATATGTGTTGCTGACAAAGAGCCTTGCCATTCTTTCTTTTGTCTATATTGAAACTGTGCTTGATATAAAAATCCACCTTCACCTACTTTTGCTGTTATAGCAGGTGCAGTAAAAGCTAACTTATCAGCTTGAATGTTTCTTATAATTTCAGTTAATCTTGCTTTGAGCGCTTGAGGGCTTGCAGCAATAATTGCGTCTCCAGTTCCTCCTGCTTCTGCTAAATCATGAAAGGCTGCGATACCAGTTGCACTAATTCCTGTTCCATACGCAATAGGAATTGTTTTGACTGGACTTTCTGTTCTGTTAGCTAATTCTCTAATTGTTCTAAAAGCAGTCATTTCCCCAGAGGTAAATTCTCCATCTCCGATTACGATTAAATAATTACCTTGGCAATCTGAGTTTTTATCAATTGGGCTTTCAGACGAGTGATCAAAGTAATCTTTGGCTTGTTCTGCAAAAAAATTAGCATTCGTCCAACTAGAAGGGGTCGCCCTCATTATTTCTGTATTAGTCTTTGAAGCACCATCCCGATCAGCTTTAACATAAATACAGTTTACACTTGTACAAGGAAAACCATTGTCACTTCCATTGTCCCACCTTTCGAAGCCCGGAACTCTTCTTTGATCTAATCCAAAGCTACCACCATAAAGAGCATAAAAAGCTCGATTAAACCATCTTCTCAACCAAGTCATTTCATATCTTCCTTGGGCTTCATTTCTAGTTATTGAATTAATCCCGTTAACTCTAAAAAATCGACTCCATCCATAAACAAGGTAATCAGACCAAATTCCGTATCCAAAGTTAACACTTGATATTAAAGAACTATCAGTAACTATGGATTGTATAGCTCTTTGAGCTCCTTGCATTCTGGTCATAGTTTCTGTGATACCAGTAATTTTTTGAAAATTTAGATCGTAATCAAAGCTTTGAATGGATCTATTTCGCGCGTCTGCAACATATATTCTAGAATTACTACTCTCTAAAGATATATGATACGGTTCTTGGAATCTGATATCGCTTCTATTAGACGTTGGATTGTAGCTAGCATTAATTCTTCCCCATCTTCCAACAGTACGATCAATTGTAATTGAAGTACCAGAAAGTGAGATTTTTGTAAGATTATGTCGAATGCTGTCTGTTACAAAAAATTGATTAGAATTTGTTGGATGACCAACAATCGATGACGGGGTATGAATAGAATTTACATTATTTATTGTAAAGGTTTCATTTGGATTACTATTAAAACAAGTTCCTGTAGAACTAAATTTATATAATTGTGTCTGTGATCTTCTATCTAGTGATCCGATTGCAACTAAATTTCCATCTGAGTCTGCATTAAAGGTAAAGTGTGGATGTGTCCACCACATTCCTAAACCTAAAATTCTTTCTAATGTAGAGTTTCGCTGAACTGAACATGTTGTGGATCTGGTCGTAACTGATGTTAAATCTTTTACATAATAATTTCGACTTCGATGGTTCATTAAGACTAAATTGTCCCCATCCAAAAACATATGAGAAATCGTTGCATTAGGCCGTTCAATTTGACGGCATCGGTTATTGCTTACATCATATTCATATAATGCTCTTCTATTATTAGTGTAGTAATAAATTTTATTATCATAATACACCACTTTCTTTTCTAGGTTTCTGGTTTGACAATTGCCTTCTAGTCTTTGTCTTGAAGTATGAATTGATTCTACTACATTACTATCTTGATTAATTTGTTGAATACGTCCATTTGCATGCACGAGTATAGAGTTTGAATTTGAAATAGGCGTTACAGCAAGTGTTTGATTTCCATAATTTATTCCAACTGTTGTTCTGTTGTTCATACTACCTGATACGTCCAACATAATTAAAACATTTGCAGGAACATCAGCCTCACCTCCAGTTCCAGGGGGTAAAGTTTTTGAATTTATTGGATTAATAAATAAGATATTTATAAGTATTAATTTAACTAAAATTTTTAAATAAGTATTCATTAATTTTTTTCTTTAAACTCTATTGGATTTACTCCATCTGAATTTGATGCTGCATTAATTACTTGTCTCATTTCTCTACTTGAAATTTCTAGTTCTTCTCTCCACAAATTATCATCTACTTTTAGTTTTAGATAAATTGCATATTTGTCTTTATTCAGGTTCCACATATTGTAACCATTATAGAATTTTGGATTTCCAGCATCATCAAAATCTCCAAATTTAGATTTTGCAAAATTCATTAAAATTAAATTTTCAGTTGTTCGATTTTTGTCAGGTTGATTTTCAACAAACATAGCTATTGAACCAAGAACTTTGTCTACGAACGTATATTTTACAGTTATATTATCAAATCCAATACCATTACACACATCACTCGCAGTTAAAAAAATTTCTGAGTATTTTGTCTTTTCATCAAAAACTAAAGGTCCAAACTTTTTTTCATGTTTTTTTGAAAATTTTTTTCCAACATCAATTTCAAAGTCACAACTTGCTGCTGCGTTCGAAAATTGAAATAGAATTAAGCTTAAAAATAAAATAGAAACTTTAATAAATCTAAATTTCATAAAAGTATATTAATTGATTTTTGAGACTATAAATAGAGTGTAAAAACAATTAAGTATCTAATTTGGGGCAAATGACGTATAAAAAAATTTTATTGAGGTAAAACCATTATACTTTCAAGAGGTACAATAATCTTATCATCATCAAATACTCCACAGCCAAATATTCGATATGCCATCCCATCTCTACCACTATCTGTCGCGCCTGCTTTAATACTTTCGCCAGTACCTTTAAATGGCGCTGGTCCAATTTGGGTAAGAAAATATTGATATTTAAATTTACTTAACCTGTTCTGTTCTTTTGTTCTATCTGCAGAGTCGAGATCATGATTAATAATATTATTAGTTATGAAATCACTGTAGAACCCATCATGATGGACTACTATCTTTGAAGTTGACGTCGGATTACTTGGTGGAGGTCCAAAAATACCTTTAAATGTTGCTCGATCTATGTCAGAAAAACTATTAAAACATGATCTAACAGACTCATCTGGTGGGCTAGTTACACTTGCGTTATTTGAAGGCAAACCTCTTTTAGATAAATCTCTAGTTCCATCATTTTTATAAGGACCTTTAAACTGGTTAAGCAAATATTTTTCTCCTTCAAACAAAGCGGTTTCTGCAACATAAAAAGTTTGCTGGTATTCATCACTTATGTTGTTGCTTTGATGGTCACTTGCTGAAATTACTATTAAGGCACCACCCATTAAAGACATTGCCATTAACAATACTAGTGACAAAACTAATGCAAAACCTTTTTCATTTTTCTTGTTCATTATTGTATTCCTATATTTCTTGTATTAGCAGTAACCGTGACTGTGTCTCTAAAATATTTATCATCTTTTGAAATATCTCTTCCAGTTGCAATCGAAGTTATAGTTCTCATTGCTTGTGATCGATAAAATGCTTTTGAGGAACGAACTACAATTGAAATATCAACTGATTTAAGATCATATGCTTTTGAGTCTGATGGAGTGGGAGATCCTTCAATAATTCTTCCGTCTTCATCAAAAGGAATAAATACTAAATCTTGCACATAATCTAAAATTTTTTCATCCTCATAAGTAGTTTCGTCACTATCTGTTGCTGGGTCACTCCAGCTGCTTGAGGTTGTATTCCATCTATGTTTAGATTTATAAACTGCAAATCCTTCTATAGCAGTTGCTCCGCCTGGAATTGTATCATCAATAATTGTTGATTTTTTACAATCATAAGTAATTTTATATCTTGAATAACTAAACCGATCTCCCTCCGCTGCATCTTTATCATATTCAATTCCACCATAAACAATTTCAATTTTATCACAGCTTGAGCCAATACCAGTTCCTTTTGTAATTTTTATTGGGTTATGTGAAGAGGATGCTGGAATATCATCGTTAATATATTTATAACCTGCCATTCTAACTTCTCTTAAAATTTGACCTACCAAATCTCTTCCAGCCTGACTAATTTTAGCTCTATCCGTTACTTGTCTATAAGTACTGTTTACAATTGAATATGAAGTAAACATTGCAGCCATCATCAAAGCCGAGATTACAACTGCTATTAAAATTTCAACTAAAGTTAATCCTGCAATTGAACTAAGTTTTTTTTTCATTATTGAACTTGGAAATATAATTTTTTTGTTTTATTTCCATTTTCTAGTTTCAACTCCATCTTTCCAATATAAATTTCATCATGAGCTTGTGCTCTTGTATAAGCACAACCACTATGACACATTTTGTACATATTCAGTTTCTTTCTTTCAGATGTTGCGTCTTTACATTTTAGGAAATTTTTTGACATTCTTGACGTCCATTTATCCATTTTATTTTCTACAGCATTTGTTTTTGTGTAGTTGGTTATAATAGTTGGAGAATTGGTTCCACATTGACTATTAGATAAAGACCATGGGTTTTGAATTAAATAATCTATAAATTTTACAGCTGATCGTTCTTGGTTTTTATCTGAATATAAGTCCTCAGCTACCATTCCAGCGATATAATTAGCCTTAGTTCTTTCACTCGATACATCTATTGATCTAACCGAATATTGAACCATTTGAAATACAGCCACAAACCCAATTCCAATAATTGCTGTTGCAACTAAACCTTCAATTAGAGTAATTCCTTTTTCGGTTATTCTTTTAATTTTTTTATCTACTTCGCCAATCATTTTTTGAATAATTCCATTTGTATTTTTGTATCATGCCAAATCTAGAATAATTTACAAGATAAACAGGCTGCTTATCATCTGTGTCAAATGATTTACCAACCGCATCGCATGATTTTTCTTTTTCATAACATATAGTTACAAAGTTTGGTGTTGCTTTTTGATCTAAATTTATATTGTTCTGAGTAGAAGCGGTTCCAGTTCTTTTAAAATATTTTCCTCCTTTTGAAAAACATATTGCAGCACTCCCTCCGCCATCAGTAAGATGAAATAATTTTATATCATCTAATTCATAGGTTACAATTTCATCCGCTGAACTAAATATTCCAGCACCACAATCTATATCATCACCATTGTTTAATCTGTTTGAAAAATCTTCTTGTGTAATTCCATGTGCTGAAACTCTTACACCGTTTTGAATTAAAACTCTGACATAAGGATAAGCTCCCCTTTCAACTTGAGAAGTTGCCGATGTAAAAACAGTTGCAATTTTTTCTGAGTGAGATCTTACTTTTCTATCAATTTGCCACTTAGTAAAATTTGGAAAACCAACAGCAGCTATTGCCCCTATGATTGCAAGGACAACCAACGTTTCAATTAATGATAAACCTTTAATGTTCTGCTTTTGCTGCACTAGCATCTATCTTACCAGAAGTCACAAGATCTTGAATTGATTTTTCCATGGTAATCATTCCATCTCTAACTGCTGTTTGCATAACGCTTGGGATTTGATGGATCTTGGCTTCTCTAATTAAGTTTTGAACAGGTGCTGTACATTTCATCACTTCAAATGCACCACATCTTCCTTGACCATCTTTTGTTTTAAACAATCTTTGTGTAACTACCATTTTTAATGAAGTTGAAATTTGTGCTCTAATTTGTGCTTGTTGCTCCGGAGGAAATACATCGATAATTCTGTTTATTGTGCTTGGAGCTCCACTAGTGTGAAGTGTTCCAAAAACTAAGTGACCTGTTTCTGCAGCAGTCAGTGCTAAGCTTACAGTCTCAAGATCTCTCATCTCTCCAACTAAAATTACATCTGGATCTTCTCTCAAAGCAGCTTTAAGGGCGGCTGCAAAAGATTGAGTTTGTTTTCCAACCTCTCTGTGAGAAATAATACTTTTAACATCTTGATGAATAAATTCTACTGGATCTTCAACAGTAATAACGTTTGCAGTTCTTGTTTTGTTAATTTCATTTACAATTGCCGCAAGTGTAGTTGATTTACCTGAACCTGTAGGACCAGTAACCAACACTAATCCCTTATGCATATCAATTATATCATAAAGTACTTGCGGAAGACTAAACTGATCCATATCTGGAATTTTACTTTCTACTCTTCTACATACACACGCTGGTCCGTTAATAGTTTTATAAAAGTTTGCTCTAAATCTTAATCCACTTAAATTAATCGCTGTATCAAGTTCGTGGGTTGTTTCAAATTTTTGAAGTTCTTCCTCGTTACAGTTCATTGATAATAAATCTTTTAGATCTTGGGCTGTAACAGGGGTATCTTTCTCCATAATAATTTCCCCAGTCAATCTGTAGGCTAGGGGTGATCCAGCTCTAATATGAAAATCAGATATCTTTTTATTATCTTTTGCTAATTGCTCTAATTTTTCGAACATTTAAAACTGATACATTATTATTTAAAAATTTGCATATAAATAATGTATTTGACCCATTTTAGTCACCAACAAGCTGAGAGGGAATTAATGAATTAAATTTTTTCTTTGATTTTTTCCTCTTTATTAATACTAACAATGTTCTACAACTTATATAATATAAATAGTAAAGTATAATTTGATGAAAAATCCATTTGCAAATTTATTCAAAAAAAAAA
>CERK01048386.1_pt1 | contig 10850 bp, 10 predicted proteins | sample 530771 | NCBI WGS metagenome assembly CERK01 (sample SAMEA2620950, study PRJEB7988) | marine metagenome | biome: marine biome (ENVO:00000447); feature: deep chlorophyll maximum layer (ENVO:xxxxxxxx); material: "saline water (ENVO:00002010), including plankton (ENVO:xxxxxxxx)" | depth 30 m
ACAGCTAAGATGGCAACAGGACTTGATGGCGGAATAGCTTTGGCTTCAGGAGAAAGTAAATGGATTACATCAGAAATATCTAGAAAAGATGTGCATAAGCTTAGGGCTACAAATGAAGCCATTCTGACAGGCACCGGCACAATCCTTAAAGATAATCCTACCTTAACATCTAGAGATTCAGAATATGATAGGAATGAAGTTATGCAGCCTCTTAGAGTTGTAATAGATAGAAATAACTCTTTAACTGGAAAGGAAAATATTTTTTCTTCAGAAGCAAAAACACTAGTATTCACAACTCAAGGTTCAAGGCTAAAGTCTAATAATGCTGAGATTTGTATCATGACTAAACAGGATATAAATGATTTAAATTTAATTATGGAATATCTAGCAAATGAAAAATCTATCAACACTCTATTGGTTGAATCTGGTTCTGAAATTTATGATGCTCTTCTTGCTAATAAATTAATTGACGAATTTATTCTCTATCAAGCACCTAAATTATTAGGAAAAGGAAGAAAAACCTTTTCTAAATTCGGTGAGACTAATCAAAAACTGAGTACAATAGACTTTGAAATCAATACGATTACCAATTTAGGTCAAGACAAAAAGATCATCTTGACCCCAAACTATAAGTAATGGAATTAAATAGCATTCAAGAAATAATTGAAGACATATCTCAAGGAAAGATGGTAATCCTCATGGATGATGAGGATAGAGAGAATGAAGGTGATTTGGTCCTCGCAGCGGAAAAGGTTGATCCTGACGCTGTAAACTTTATGGCAACACATGCTAGAGGGTTAATTTGTCTAGCAATTAATGAAGATCGTTGTAAGAAGCTTGGTTTAGAACAGATGGTTAAGCATAATGGGACGGAACTTGGCACTGCTTTTACTACTTCCATTGAAGCTGCGATAGGGGTTACAACAGGTATTTCAGCAGCTGACCGAGCAACCACTATACTGGCAGCAGTTAATAAAAAAGCAAAGGCTGAAGACATTGTTCAACCGGGTCACGTTTTTCCTATCAAGGCCCAGGAAGGTGGCGTACTAACTAGAGCTGGGCATACTGAAGCTGGAACCGATCTAGCCAAACTAGCTGGTTTAGATCCTTCGGCCGTAATTGTAGAAATAATGAATGATGATGGGACTATGGCAAGAAGAGGAGATCTGGAGCTATTTGCAAAAAAACATGATCTTAAAATTGGAACAATTGCAGATCTCATTCATTACAGAAATATAAGTGAAAAGAGTATTAATCTACTAGATAAAACTAGTATTGAATCAGAGTATGGAGAATTTGTTTTGTATGCTTACGAAGACACCATAAATGGAGATGTACATATAGCTCTAGTAAAAGGCGAAATTAACAGTAAGGATGAAGTGTTAGTAAGAGTCTCTCAAAACAATACTTTACAAGATGTGATGGGAATTAATCAGTTTGGCAGTAGACTCTCTTTTTCTCAGGCTATGAAAAAAATAGATGAAGAGGATAAGGGTGTTTTACTCTTATTATCTCATTCGGAAACTTCACAAGAAATTTTATCTAATATTTCCTTCCTTAAAGGCCAAAAGAATCCAATAAACAATGATAGTCCAGACTCTAGAATCGTGGGTGTGGGCGCACAAATACTTAAAGACCTTGGGATAACTAAAATTAGACTACTAGGCGCTTCAGCTAAATATCCTCTAACTGGTTTTGATTTAGAGATTACTGAGTTCATTAATTAAAGTCATGAAAGGGCTAGAAATTAAAAAGATATCTGACAAAGCTAAACAAGCAACCTATGGGATTGTTTTTACATCATGGAATGCGGTTATAGTTCAAGATCTTTTAGAAGAAACTCAAAAAGAACTTCTAAACCAGGGAGTAGAGAAAAAAAATATAATTATAAAAGAGGTACCTGGAGCATTTGAATTACCTCTAGCCACTCAATCTATTGCGGAAAATGAATCAGTCTCTTCTGTCATTTCACTAGGCGCAATTATTCAAGGAGATACACCTCATTTTGATTTTATTTCTAATGCCTGTATCGAGGGACTGCAAACTGTAGCTTTAAAAACTAATGTACCAATTATTTGTGGGGTTCTGACTACAAACACCATTGAACAAGCCATAGAAAGATCTAATCCAGATAAAATGAATAAAGGAAAAGAGTTTGCTCTAAGTGCAATGAATATGGTCAGTGTGCTTGATTGATTAATGAAATCAAAAAAAGACACATCTCCTGTCAGATCTAGAGATAAAGTTCTTCAGAGCCTTTATGAAATAGAGCTATCGGGTTCGGATGTAAGGGATATACTTAAAGACTTATCTCTTCAAAGTAAATACCCTCACTTTAAAGATTTACTTAATGGGGTTATATCTTCTAAAGAAGCTATTGATGAAACTCTTTCTAACTTTATGGAAAGAAGCCTTCCTTCTTTAGACCCTATTGAAAGAAATACATTGAGACTTGCCGCATATGAGATGCTTTTTACAGACACAGATGTGCCTATCATTATCAATGAAAGTATAAGGCTAACTAAAAAATATGGTTCTGTAGATGGCCATAAGTATGTTAATGCTGTACTGGATAAGATGTATAAATCTAATTTCCAGAAAATTTAACAAAAATGGGAGAAGACCAAGCTCGCTCTTCATTTTCAGCTAAACAATCCCCCTCGCCTTGACCCTCTACATCCCCACAAAGATTTACTTTAGTGCATTTTCCTGAATCATCTCTATCACAGGCTAAATTCGCAGCACCTATTGCTAGAGAAGGCTCTTGAATGGCCCTTACGTAATAGATAACCTCTCTATTTGCTTCTAGATATTTGGTATCTTCAAACTTTACTTCGCAACCTTCTTGGGAAGGTTCACATGGCAATACCAGCCAAGGATCTTCAATTAATGTTTCAATAGGTTCATTTGGATAGCTTTGAGGTCTTATTCTGACTACTTCTATCCTTGTAATATTATTTCTTTCATCAATTGGATTGAAGCATTCTCCATTACAAATTTGATGAATCAGATCCAGATTATTCTTATTCGTGATATTACATCCAGGAATTTGCTTTTGAGAGCCCAGCGCTCTAACTTGAAACTGAGGATTATCAGGCATAATAAACTCACTTCCCATAGGTTTTATTTCTCCCGACGGATGATTTATTAAATCAAACCACAATAAAATCCTTTCACCGCTTGTAGCATAAACCTCTCGATTATTTAAGGATTTCCACAATTCATCTCTATTTTTCTTTGAAACGTGACTTGCAATTAATCCGCCCGTATATAAGAAAGAAGCTACCCTTTCGCCTTGGCTTGGTTTTGTCCTATCTAACATTTGCTCAAGATTAATCTCTTGAGAGCTAGGAATAGCATATTCTTTAGATGATTTAGGTGGATTAAGTATAGGACTGGATGATTTATATCTGGAGTCTGTATTTAGCACTCTGTTAATTTCTTTATATCCAGTGCCCGGCCTTGAAGAATGATTATCACTTGAACCAATAAAACCAAATCTAAAAGGTTTAGAATTCCTGTCAGTAAAGTTTCTTAAAGCTAAAGCATACTGGACCGAAGATCTTGGTCTATATTCAAAAGCCGGCAGATAACAATCTTTACACTGTCCACTCTCTAACCATTCATGTGGCATTTGGTTAGGTATCGTAAGTAAGCCAAAGGGATTAGACTGAGTAAAATTTTGTCGTGCCTCTTTAGCCTTCATATTGCATACTTCTTCACTACCTGCTGAAACCCTGCACCGTTCTTTAATAATTTCTCCAGCCTGAAAACAATCAGGGATATAATTTTCTGTAGGGGATGGGCAAACATATTCTCCATTAATTTCTCTAAAAGCCTCCCAAGCACGATATTCCTCAGAATTTCCGTGGCCTGAAAATATTTCTACTAAGTTTTGATATTTTTCATTGTGTTCCGAACTATTTAATTGGTTTCGCCAACTTGCCATTGGAGGTGAAGTATTTCCCCACGCCGAACCATGAGGAATAACCAACGAATCCATGCCCCACTCATCTAACTTTCTATATAAGTCTGAAGGCTTTTCAGCCCTTTCAAGACAGTCTAAAGGTAGTTCGGTGACGTGTTTATTTTCGTCACAGTATTCTAAGTTTCGGAGAATTAATTGTCTTTGTCTGTAATTGAAATAACTAGACATGTTTTCATAGTCATACAAAAGAGCTCCATACAAAGCATATATTGGAGCATCAACTATACTTTTAAAAAATTTATGGTCAGGTGCGCCTATAGGACGGGCAGGAAGACTCCCCTGTAGCGGTTTTAAGATAACATTCTTATGTCCATAATGCTCTTCAGGATTTAAACTTGTCTGAGTCCACTCCCAGCCTGCTAAAGGAATTATTTCCTCCTCATCTTTCTCCTCCGAAACTAAAGAACAATTTCTTAGTGACTCTATAGTCTCATCCCATTCTCTTTTAGTTAGGAATTCTGCGTGGTCAGTAACGGAAAAAAAATCTAGATTGGCACAGAATCTAGCAAAATTACAGGCGTCAGCGACAGGATGAGCGCCTTCACCTTCTAAGATTGGTAGATTACCAACAAAAGCATCAAGAGAGTAAGTGGTATGAACATGAAGGTCTCCAAATAAGATTTTCTTGTCTGAAGAGCTTTCAACAACAGAATTATAGTAGGGTGCTTGAATTAGCTCTATTTTTCCTAAATCCTGATGCTTTCCAAAGAAGTCGAAAAAGAGAGCTAAAAATAGTACAACAAAAGGGAATAAGAAGATTAAAAAAACTTTAAATGCTATTTGTAAATAGCGTGTCATAAAAAAATTAGGATTCTTCGTTTATCCGAGTAAGAAATCTATTATCTAGATCTTCTGAGAGAACAAAATATTTTTCTCTTTTACTTTTTTTGCTATCTAAATTGACTTGAAAGATATCTCCATTTTTAAAGCTTTCTGTGATCTTGAAAGTATCTCCTCTCCTAATTTTGTAAAGGTCTCTTTGGTCAATAGCTGCATAGTCAATAAAATCACTTAAAGAAAAGGAAAAGTCTCTAGCAGTATCGAGTCTTGTTGCATCAGCTCTATAAAAATAAAGTGTTATGGCTTCAAATTTTCTTGCCTCAAAGGTGTCACCCTCTTGAAAAACCTTCTCATCAGACAAAAGGAGATTCGAAGTGGTTAAAGCTAATGCAATAAAATATTTCATATCAAATTTTTTCTCTAATTATAGTATCTTCTCTTTTTGGGCCAGTTGAAATCATGATAACAGGAACCCCTGCAATTTCTTCGATTTTTTCTATAAACGATTTAGCATTTTCATTTAACTCATCAAAGGAAGTCTTGCTTGAGGTGGGATCAGTCCACCCGTCTAACTCTATATAAACTGGTTCGACCTCTTCTAGATCCATGGTTTCAATAAGAGATCCAGATGTATGTTGGCTTTTATATTCAGTAGAAATCTTTATCTTCTCCAATCCATCTAGAACATCTATCTTTGTAAGACAGAGACCATCTACACCGCTAACCTTAACCATATTAGAAAGTAGAAAACCATCTAACCAACCACACCTGCGAGGTCTACCAGTTGTTGCTCCAACTTCTCCACCTTTTTCAGCTAGGTAGGTTCCTGTTTCATCAAATAATTCAGTAGGAAAAGGTCCTTCTCCAACCCTTGTCGTATAAGCTTTTGTAATACCTATAGTGTAATCAATATCAGACGGGCTTATACCCGTACCTGCAGAGATTCCTCCGATTAGATTACTTGAAGTAACAAATGGATAAGTGCCCAAACTAACATCTAACAAAGCCCCTTGTGCTCCTTCGAAAAGGATCTTTTTGTTATTATTTTGTAATTCTCTAATTTGTTCGATTACATTACCTACGTAAGGCTTTAGTAGTTCTGCATGTTCCAAATTAATCTCATAAAGTTCATTTAAATCTATCTCTGGGGCACCAAAGGAATATTTAAAAATTGAGTTATAAAATTCTAGGGATTGTTCTAATTTATCTCTGAGCTTTGTTTCATTATAAAGGTCAGCAATTCGAATTGATCTTCTTCCAACTTTATCTTCGTAGGAGGTACCAATACCTCTACCTGTTGTTCCAATTTTAGTTAAATTATTAGACTGCTCTCTAAGTTGATCAAGCTGGATATGGTAAGGCTGGATAAGACTGCAAGCCGGACTTATAACTAATCTATTTTCTATACTACCTAGAACTTCCTTTGCTTCAGCAATTTCGGAGAAGAGAGCTTCAAGACTTACAACAACCCCTCTTCCGACATAACACTTGATATTTTCGTGGCAAATCGCTGAAGGGAGAAGATGAAATACTATTTTCTTGCCCTTAACAATTAATGTATGACCTGCATTATGTCCACCTTGGTATCTTACGGCGGCATCAAGATCTTTTGCCAGGTTATCTACAACTTTGCCCTTTCCTTCATCTCCCCACTGGAGGCCTAATAAAGAAATATTTTGTTTCATTATTTATTTCCTATAAATTAGATACTGCTATTAAATCTAGATCAAAACCTACTGCGGGTCTGTCTTCATCTGAAGACTTCCTTAAACCATCATACCTTCCACCTTTAGCTAATACATACCCAGCAGAACCTGTGTAGGCTGAGAAAACAATTCCATTATGATATTTAAAACCCTGAATCTCGCCGAGGTCGATATGTAATTTTAAATTTCTTTCTGCCTCAATTTCTGAAACTATGAATTCTAGGTTATCCATATATTCTTGAGTAGTATCTATATGAGAATAAATATTTTTTGCTGTATCTAGAATCTCTTTATGACCATACATATCACACAGATCTATTAAAGAATTCTTTTGCTTATGAGTTTCAGGAATAAGCGTCTGTAAATCAGATTTAGATTTTTTTGAAATAGCTGATTCAATATTAGCGAAGACCTCGGTCCCTAGGTCTTTAAAAGGTTCCAGAACAGAAGCAGTGAATCCCGCATGACCCAAACTCAAGGTAGTGTCATCTATTCCGGCAATCTTCAGGCTTTCTAACATTAGATTGATACTCTCTAACTCAGATTCTCTTGAAGAGTCTCCAAATATTTCAGCACCTACTTGTATCGTCGTTCTAGATCTTAGAACTTTGGAAGCCTTACTCTTTACAACCTCTCCGGCATAACACAACCTAACTACTTCATCGGATTGAATTCTATAAGCATCAATCCTTGATGCTTGCTCTGATATGTCAGGTCTTATTGAAAGATTCTTTCCGGTTAGATTATCTTTAAAGCTAAAGGCATGAGATTGGATTTCATCATGAGCTTCTCCTCCAATAGTTTCAGATAATTCCAATAGAGGAGGAATGATAAATTCATATCCTGAAGAGGTATACTTATCTACTAACTCCCTTCTTAATCTTTCTACCTCAATTGCTTTTGGTGGAAGCAGCTCGTCTACGCCATCAGGTAAGCTCCAGCGTATTTTGGAACTCATTTACTAATCTTTAGCTTTAGAATCGTCCAGATATTTAAAGAAATCACTATCAGGATTAATTAATAAAATATCTGACTTACTACCGAAAGTAGATTGGTAAGCTTTCAAGCTTCTTGTGAAGTCATAAAACTCTGGATCTTTTGAATAAGCGTTAGCATAAGTAGAGGTTGCAATAGCATCTCCATTACCCTTGATTTCTTCTGCTTGTCTATAAGCATCAGCCAGAATAATAGTCTTTTCTTTATCTGCCGTAGCTCTTATCTTTTCTGCGACTTCGTTTCCCTGAGCCCTTAGCTCTTTAGCCAATCGCTCTCTTTCAGTTCTCATTCTGTTATATACAGAATCACTAACTTCAGGTGGAAGATCGATTTTCTTTACTCTTAAATCTATTACCTCTACACCAAGTTCATCTAAAGCTATCGAGTTTAGCTGAAGAGTTAATTTGTCCATCAACTCATCTCTTTCTCCAGAAACAACTTCATTGACTGTCCGGCTACCAAATTCATTCCTCAAACCTGCATCAACCCTTTGGATAAGTAATCTTCTTAGCCTTTCCTCATCACCACCTGTAGTTGTGTAGTATTTTTCAACATCACTAACCCTCCATTTAACAAAGGAATCAACTGTAAGAGCCTTCTTCTCTGACGTTAAATAACTTTGAGGGGCAGCGTCTAATGTAAGGATCCTGGCATCAAATTTTGTTACTGAATTAACAATGGGAATTTTGAAATGTAATCCTGGCTCAACATCGGCCTCTACTACAGCACCAAATTCTAATTTGACTGCTCTTTCGGTTTCTTTGACTACATATACAGATTGACTTATAGCAATCACTGTAACTACCAAAATCGGAATAATTAATGTCCTAAGTGCTTTCATTATCTTCTTTCCTCTTGTCTATTTCTTCTTCTGATTTCTTCAATAACCTGATTGGTAAGATCGCTTATTGAAGCATTTCCTGATGAGCTTGACGGTATATTTAAGTTATCAACGCCTCTTGCAGATTCTGCAATCTTATCGAGAGGTAGATAAAGGATATTATTTCCGCCCTCTACATCAATCATAACTTTTGTACTATTCGACATTACGCCTTGGATAGAATCTAGATAAAGACGATTGCGAGTTACGTCAGGAGCTTTCTGATATTCAGCCAACAATAAGTTGAAACGTGTTGCGTCTCCTTCAGCTTCTGAAACAACTTGCTCTTTATAGGCTTCCGCATCTTGTAACATTCTTTGTGCCTGCCCTCTGGCCTCAGGCACTAAACCATTTGCATAAGTCTCGGCTTCATTTCTTGCACGAACTTCATCTTCTCTCGCTTTAATAACGTCATCGAACGCTTCTTGAACCTGTCTGGGAGGAGAAGAATCTTCAATATTTACAATGACAACCTCAAGCCCAGTATTATATTTGTTCAAATATCTTTGGAGCCTAGTTTTAACTTCTTGAGCTATTAGCTCACGACCAGTAGTCAAAGCATCGTCCATAATAGAACCACCTACTACATGCCTTAAGGCACTTTCAGTTGCCTGAACCAAGCTTGCGTCTGCATCTCTTATATCTAAGACATACTTCTTAGGGTCTGCTATTTGATATTGAACAGAAACTGTAACATCCACAATATTCTCATCCTTAGTTAACATAAGAGCATCATGTCTATGCGGTCTCACTCGAACTACATCAACTATATTTACCGAGTCTACAACCGGAGGATTCCATCGTAATCCTGGGCCTTTTATTTCAGAGAATTCTCCAAAACGAAGCACTACGGATCTCTCAGCTTCCTCGACCTGATATATTCCAGCTCCAACATAAAGAAAAGCTAAAACAAAAAATACTAAAGAAGCAGATTTCTTGGTAAAACCGCCTCCCGCTGATGAGCCTCCAGAAGAGCCTCCACCAAAAATTGAATCTACTCTTTCTTTTACTTTCTTAATTACTTCATCGATCTCAGGAGGAGTGTCATTCCTTCCCCACGGATCTTTATTATCGTTTCCATTCCAAGACATTTATATTGCTTCCTGTGTTTGTTTATTACTGATTAAGGTGAAACCTTCAACATCTAATAACTTTATGAGGTCATTTTGATAACTTTCAAGGTGCAATTCTATCAGACCTTCTTCAGATATTCTCTCTTCTAAGACTCCTCCTGTTGAATATAGTTCAGCTCTGAGCCAACCTAAGTCTGAACTTAAGCTAATCCAGTTAGAATTAATTTTTCCTTTCAGATTAAAATTTATGGCTTCAAATAAGCTATCAAATCCTTCATGAGTAATAGAAGAAAGCCAAATTTGATTATGACTATTTTTTGAATGCTCCTCTAAATCTAGAATGTCTAATTTATCACATTTATTGTTTACTCGGATGCATGGTTTTTCTGATAAACCTAAATCTTTAAGGATCTTATCCACTTCATTGACTTTAAACCTATGATCTTTGTCGGAGATATCTACAACATGCAAGAGAAGATCTGCAGAACTTAGATCATCTAAAGTTGCTTTAAAGGATTCAACAAGTTGTGTAGGTAAGTTAGAAATAAACCCAACTGTATCTGAGAATAAAACATTCCTAAGTTGAGGCATATCATTCTTTCTAGTGACTGAATCCAGTGTTGCAAAGGGCTTGTCTGCTGCGTAAAGGTTATTTTGAGTCAGGTAATTAAATAAAGTAGTTTTTCCTGCATTGGTGTAACCAACAAGGGCAACTACTTGCTCTTTCCCCTTTCTTCTTGCGTAGCGATTTACTTCTTTCTGATTATGGGCTCTATCTAATCTCTTTTTTAGATTCTTAATTCTGTGACCTATAAGTCTCCTATCTGTCTCTAATTGTGTCTCTCCTGGACCTCTGAGACCGATACCGCCCTTTTGTCTCTCTAAATGACTCCAACCTCTAACCAGTCTTGTAGATAAATGAGTGAGTTGAGCTAATTCAACCTGAAGCTTACCAATATGACTGCTAGCCCTTGTTGCAAATATATCTAGTATTAATGAAGTTCGGTCTAGAACTCTTGTCCCTAAGAATTTTTCTAAATTTCTCTCTTGAGAGGGAGTTAAATCATTATTAAATATAACGAGATGTGCCTTATGAAATCTGACCAATTCTTTGATCTCTTCTAATTTGCCTTGTTTAATAAAAAAGTTAGGAGAAGGTCTGTCAATTTTTCCAGAAACTTCTGCCATAACCTCTGTGCCAGAGGATAAACATAACTCTTTGAATTCTTGGAGTGCTTCTAACTGCAGATCTTTACTTAAAGAAAATCTATCAATATGAACAATTATTGATAACGGAAGTATTTCTTCTCTTTGCATTAGTTTTATTCAATTATTCTTTTTACCGAAGTTGAAAGTTCAGAATTGTTTTCTAAAATTATTAAATCTTTCCAGCTATTAATCCAAGTCATTTGTCTTTTAGCAAGCTG
>CERK01002682.1_pt1 | contig 10806 bp, 12 predicted proteins | sample 530771 | NCBI WGS metagenome assembly CERK01 (sample SAMEA2620950, study PRJEB7988) | marine metagenome | biome: marine biome (ENVO:00000447); feature: deep chlorophyll maximum layer (ENVO:xxxxxxxx); material: "saline water (ENVO:00002010), including plankton (ENVO:xxxxxxxx)" | depth 30 m
GGTAATTTAAGTATTGAATCCTTTAAGATTATGATTTAGTTGTATTAGGGAAAAATGAACATTTCGATTTTAGGTTTTGGACGTATAGGTAGAGACTTACTTAGACAAACTCTTGATAACGACTCAATCAACATTGTATCGATTTCTGATATAGCCGACAAAGAAAATCTTATCTATCTACTTAAATACGACACTATATATGGAAAGCTTGATGCAGATATCCAAATAACAGATACAGGATTCACAATAAATGGTAGAAATATCGTTTTTAATAATTGGAAAGATGCGTCAGATGCATCTTGGAATGAACTTAAAACTGACATATTAATTATATCTACAGGGAAACAACAAAATATTGGGGAAGTGAATGAGCACATAAAAAAAGGTTGCAAAAAAGTGCTAATTGCTTCAACCCCTGAAACAGGAAGTAATATACAAATTTATGTCCCTGGAGCAAATGATTCTGAGGTTGATTTTACAAAAGATATAATTTCCTTAGGTTCAAATACGGCTAATGCAGTATCTCCATTGCTTAAGATCATTAATGAAGTTTATGGTGTAAAAAGAGCTTTTCTTACTACAGTTCATGGCTACTCTAACTCCAACAGATTGGCCGACGTTGCAGGAGAAGGGTTCAGATTAAACAGAGCTGCTGGAGAAAATATTATTCCAGGTATAACAAAATCATCAGAAGTAATAGAAACTGTTTTACCTTTTATAAAAAATAAAGTTGCTTCATCGTCCATGACAGTTCCTGTACCTGACGGAAGTACAGTAGACCTGACAATAGATATTGAAAAAGAAGCAAGTTCTGAGGAAATAAATACTGCAATCCAAAATGCTATAAAGAATCCTCCGTATAATAAAGTCCTTGATATTACTTTTGATCCAATAGTCTCCTCAGATGTAGTGGGGAATTCACATTCGGGAATTATTGACGGTCTAGCAACTATGGAGATTAATAAAAATAAAATAAAAATTTTGGTTTGGTTTGATAATGGATGGGGGTACAGTGCTCGCATAATTGACACAATCAACAAACTTTCAGAAAGTAGTTTAAATGAATAATATTGCAATTAATGGCTTTGGTAGGATTGGAAGATCAATACTCAGAATAATTATTGAGAGCAATTCTGATTTGAATGTTGTTGCAATTAATGATCTTGGAAATTATCAAAATTTATCTTACCTATTGAAACACGACTCAGTTATGGGTGTACTAGATCATAATGTAGAACTTGATAATGATATTTTAAAAATTGACGATAGAGAAATTAAGTTAGTCTCAGTAGCTGATCCTACAGACCTACCTTGGGAAGAAATGAACATAGATATTGTTATAGAATCTACTGGCATATTTGCAGATAGAAAATCTCTTGAAAAGCATATTGAAGCAGGTGCTAAAAAAGTGGTTTTAACAGTTCCTCCGAAAGATGCTATAGATGCAACAGTGGTACTTGGTGTTAATGATGATGATATTAAAGAAGATTCTAGATTAATATCTAATGCTTCATGTACAACAAATTGTTTAGCACCTATTGCAAAAGTGTTAAATGATAACTTTGGAATAAAATCAGGATTAATGACCACTATTCATGCATATACTAATGATCAAGCTCTTGCTGAAACTACACATAAAGACTTTCGCAGAGGTAGAAGTGCTACTCAAAATATTATTCCAACATCTACTGGTGCGGCAAAAGCTGTAGGTATGGTTTTACCAGAATTAAATGGAAAGCTTGATGGTATGGCTATGAGAGTTCCAGTACCTGATGGAAGTGTTGTAGATTTAGTTGTAGAACTTAATAAAGAAGTAACTATTGATGAAGTTAACGAAGCTGTTAAAAATGCTGCAGATAATGAGTTAAAAGGCATACTCGAATACTCATCAATACCCTTGGTTTCTACGGATATACTCCAGAATCCACATTCAAGCATATACGATGCATCATCAACACAATTACTTGAGGGAAATCATATTAAAGTAGTTTGTTGGTATGACAATGAATGGGGTTATTCAAACCGTATAGTTGATTTAGTTAACAAACTTGTTGGTATGATTTAAAATGGATCTACCAAATCCACCAAAGGCAGTAGGAAATTATATTACTGTTAAACAAGCAGGAAACATGATATACACGTCAGGTCATATCCCAATTAATGAAGATATTAAAGTTACAGGTAAAGTCCCTACTGAGGTTAGTGTTGAACAAGCATATAAAGCAGCTGAATTATGTGCAGAATTGACTTTATCTACATTGAAATCTCAGTATGATTTAAGTCTTATAAGTCCTGTTAATGTTGTTGGCTTTGTGAACTCTGATCCAACTTTTACAGAGCACGCTGGTGTACTTAATGGATTTACTGATAAATTATCTGAAGTTTTTTCAGAAAAATCAACAAGATCTGCTGTTGGAGTGGCTAGTTTACCTCTTAATGTATGTGTTGAAGTTCAAACTATATTTATTATAAATGAGTAAATTAGTAGCTATCTCTACTGGTATAGAAAATGTGACTTTGTCACCTGGTGAAATAGAATGTTCCGTATTAAATATGTCATTTGTAAATTTATGTAATAAATTTGGAGCAGAGGTAGTAATCGTACCTCCACAAAATTTATCTATAGAATTTAGTAAATCTAGTTTTGATCGTTTAATTCTTACTGGAGGTGGAGATATAAATCCCGAAACATATGGTGAACAATTGAACAGTAAAACCGAAAGAGTCTCTAATCGAAGAGATCAGACTGAGTTGAATCTATTAAAGGTTGCAGAAAAAAATTCAATCAGAACTTTAGCAATATGTCGAGGTCATCAAATGCTTAACGTATATAAAGGTGGAACTTTGCACCAACATATTCCTGATAGTTTTGAGACAGATATTGAACATTTACAGATAAACGAAGCTGCATCTCAGCATATTCATAATATAAACATTTTAGAACAAACAATTCTGAGTAATATTACGACTAACAATAATGTAGGTGTTAATAGTATTCATCATCAAGTTATTAATAAGGTTGGAGAAAACCTGAAAGTAAACGCCATCTCTGAAGATAATCTAGTAGAGGGTATAGAAAGTACTACTGACTGGGAGGCAATAGGGATACAGTGGCATCCTGAAAATCTAGTTAATGATGAGATTACCAACGATTTGATGGAATGGTTATTGAACTAGATCGAAATTTATTAAATTAAGTTCATTATCTCTATATTCAAAAAAAGTATCGGTAAAAGGGATGACAACTTCCTGTAGTGAGTCAATTGTCAAGTAAATAAGCTTATCTGCATAAAAGTAGTTTTTAACAATATATTTATCATTTAGCTTCTTCCCAATAAAGAATCCTGGCCAAGGAAGTCCATTTGATATAAAAGTATTGATTTGTTCAGAACTTATATATATATTTTGGTTTCTAAAGGCTTCAATATCTGAAATAGAATCTAGTCCTTCAAATTTAATCAGATATCTATTTTTAAGATGTGTTTTGAACTTTTGGATTTTAAAACTATTACCATTTATGAAGACATTGATACCAGTTAAATCGAAAGTTCTAAAATATATGTCTTGGTTCAAATAAAGAAAACCATTAAGAGCATGTGGTTTTCCAAGTACCCCTAGGAAGAAAAGATTGTTGCTAGTCAATAAATTCGACGGATGAGTCAAGACCTTCTTCATCAGCAGCCGCTTGGGCAACTGTCCTAATAGCTCTTGCTACACGGCCTCTTTTACCTATAACTCTACCCATATCGTTAGAAGAAGTTCGCACCTCAATTGCAACCTTATCTTCTGTTGATGTAGCTACTTCTACTTTTACTTCATCTTCATTTTCAACAATTTGAGTAACGATATACTCAACTACGTTTTTAACAATATTTCCTGATTCAGACATTATTCTTCTTCACTTCCTTCTGAACTATCTGATGCTTCTGCTTCAACTTCAGCTTCTGCTTCATTTTTTTTATTATTAGCTTTGGAGCTACTTTTAATTTTCGGCTCTGGCGCACTTGGAATAGAAACAACTTCGCCCTTTGTAGACCTCCATTGTGCCCAAGCTCCAGAAATTTCAAGTAATTTCTGTGCCCTTTCCGATGGCTGGGCACCTTTGTCCAACCAAGAAACTGCTTTTTCTACATTTATATCGACTGTTGAGGGGTTGTCATGAGGATTATAGAAACCTAAGTCTTCAATGAATTTTCCATCCCGTGGGGAACGAGCATCGGCCACAACTACTCTATAGGTACGAGTTTTCTTTTTACCTCTTTGAGCTAACCTAATTTTTACTGCCATCTTCTTATTCCTTATTAATTACGAGATACTATATTACTTTAACTGCATCTTAAACAGTCAGATTTAATAATATATCTTTAAAATAATAAAGGTAGATATCATTTTAAATTTTAACTAATCTATCTTTAATGGAAATTATTGAACTAAAGCATCCTCTTTCACAACATTATTTAACTATTTTAAGAGATAAAAAAACAACTTTTGAGACTTTTAGACTTGCTGCATCAAAACTATCTTATTTGTTGATAATTGAAGCTACAAAAAATTTACAGCTTGATAATAAAGATATAGAAACTCCCCTAATCTCAACTCAAGGAAAAGAATTATCTTCTAATACTGTTGCAGTCTCTGTTTTAAGAGCAGGACTTGGATTGATTGACGGACCAAAAGATTTGATTCCAAACATGACATTTGGTTATATAGGTGTTCAGAGAAATGAAGAAACTGCTGAACCAGAAAATTATTATGAAAATCTACCTGAAATAAAAGATAAAGATATTTTTATTCTTGAACCAATGCTTGCGACAGGTGGTTCGTTATCTTTTGCTATAGATACTGTTAAAAAATATAACCCGAGAAATATATTTGCATTAACCGTTATATCTTCTCCAGAAGGAATTAAGTATATTCAAGATAAACATTCAGATATTACATTATTAACAGCTTCAATAGATGAAAAGCTTAATGAGAATTACTACATTGTCCCTGGTCTTGGAGATATGGGAGATCGACTGTTTGGAACAGTTTAAAAGAATATGCCAAAAAAATGTGTTCTACTAGTTATTGATTCACTTGGTGTTGGTGCTGCACCTGATGCAAAAGAATATGGTGACGAAAATGCAAATACGTTTGGAAATGTTTCAAAAGCTGTTGGACCTTTAAACCTACCTACATTTGACAAACTAGGTTTTGGTAAAATGACAAATATCGATGGAGTATCCTCAGAGAATTATAAAGGCGTAGTTGGACGACTTGCTGAAAAATCATTAGGTAATGATTCTACTACTGGACATTGGGAGATCGCCGGACTAGTTACTAACCAAGCTTTTAGTGTATTTCCTGAAGGTTTTCCAGATGAGTTAGTTTCAGCAGTTGAAAATGCCACTGGTCACAAGTTTATTGGGAACTGTCATGCTTCTGGTACTGAAATAATTAATGAACTTGGGAAAGAACATCTCGAGACAGGTGCACTGATTCTTTATACTTCTGGTGATTCTGTATTTCAAATAGCTGCTCATGAGGAAATCTTGAATATAAACGATTTATATAAAATATCTGAAATAGCAAGAGAATTTTGCAATAAATTCAATATAGGGAGAGTGATAGCTAGGCCATTTAAAGGAGAAAGTAATAACTTTGTTAGGACTTATGACCGAAAAGATTTTGGAATAAAACCTCCTGGAGCAACAATTTTAAGCCATCTGAGCGAAAATGGATTTACAACTTTTGGGGTTGGTAAAATAAGTGATTTATTTGGGGAAGAATTCCTTAATAGCTGTACTCATACAGAGGGCGATGAAGATGGCTTAAACCAGTTAGTCAGTCTATTAGAAGCTCCAATGTATGATTTTTATTTCATAAACCTTGTAGATTTAGATATGCTTTATGGCCACAGAGAGGACCCGGAGGGATATTACAATGGGTTAAAACTCATAGATTCTGGCCTAGAAAGATTAATAAAACATTTAAATGATGACGATTTATTAATAATTACTGGAGACCATGGAACTGATCCTACTGATGGAAAGACAGATCATTCAAGAGAATATGTCCCTCTTGTAGCTTTTAAGAATAATATTGAAAGCAACAATATTGGAGACAGAACTTCTTTTGCAGATATTTCATCAACTATTTGTAACTTTTTTAGTATTCCAGACATATTTGCGGATGGAAATAGCTTTTATGAAAAGATTGTAAATAAATAAAGTAATTGCATTTATCTAAAAAGAAAACATTTATTAGAATATTTAAATATGAAAATTGCTGTATGTGCCAAACAAATACCAGATCCAGCTAATACCGTTACTTATGACGGTGGAACCATTGTGAGACCAGATGAACAAGTACTTGATGATACTGACAGATATGGTATTGAAGTCGCCCTTCAACTAAAAGAAAAGTTTGATGCTGAAGTCACAGTTATTAGCATGGGAAAATTAGGTACTCAAAAAGGAATCCAACAAGCCCTTCAGATGGGTGCAGATAAAGCATTAGTTATTGAGGATACAGAATTACAAAATTCCAACTCACTAATGACTTCCAACGTATTAAGTGGTTTGGCAAAAATTGCAGAAGCTGACATTATCATTTTTGGAACAGAATCTTCAGATGGCTATTCAGGAGTAGTACCTCAACAAGTGTCAAGATATTTAGGTTTACCATGTATTTCTTATGTAAAAGGTATAGATATAAATGAAGAAACAGTACTAACAAGACAAACAATCACTGGCTCTGAAAAAATTGTAATGCCAACACAATGTGTAATCTCTGTAACAGCAAGTGGTGTAGAACCGCGATATCCAAACTTTAAAGATATAATGGCAGCTAAGTCCAAGGAAGTAGAACAAATCGAGCTATCATCCATAGATTTGACTGCTGAGCAAAACCAAGAATTTAAGGAAATAAAATCAATATCTAGTGATAAAAGCGGCGAAAAACACACTGATGATGGCGACGCATTTAATCTAATTATTGAAAAACTAAAAGAGATCAAAGCAATATGAAATCATTAATAATAGGGGAAGTCAGTAACGGAAGTCTTTCTTCAGGAACTCTTGAAATAATTACAAAGGTTAAAGAAGATAACTTAGATTTTATGATCGTAACAATTGGTTCAGAAGAAAGTCCTAAAATCGGTAATGAATTATTCGATAATACCTATTTTCAATTAAATCCAAACGAATTATCTCTATCTGTAGTAGCTGACAAAATAAGTGAGGTAATTAAAGAGAACTCAATTGAGCTTGTATTAGCTTCTTCTACGTATGTGGGCAGAGATATTTCTGGATTTCTTTCTGTTGACTTAAATTCAAGTCCTGTATCAAATGTTATTAATTTCACCATAAATGAAAATGTATTAACTACTACTAACTCTATAGATGGTGGTGAAAGTGAATATTTAACCAATGTGACATCAGAAGTTAAAATTCTGATAATAAGGCCGAAGTCATTTGAAGCTACTGACATAGAATTGAATGAAAGTTTTTCAATAGCATCTGTAGAAAAGAATGATTTAACTCTTGAGGTTAACGATATATTTGTAGAGGAAAAAACTGGTCCTCAACTTGAAGACTCTAAAATAGTAATTTCTGCTGGTAGAGGTATGGTTGATGTGGATAATCTTAAGTACGTTCAAGAACTTGCTACTAAATTGAATGCTGCTGTAGGTGGGACAAGAGCTATTGTTGATGCAGGTTGGATGCCTTATTCTCAACAAGTAGGCCAAACAGGAAAGACTGTCAAGCCAGATGTATATATAGCATGTGGCATTTCTGGAGCAACACAACATCAAGTGGGTATGAAAGATTCAAAATATATTATCGCTATTAATAAGGATGAAGAAGCACCTATATTTCAGATTGCAGATTTAGGAGTTGTCGGCGACACTTTAAGTATTATTCCAAAGTTAGTAGAAAATCTTTAATCTTTAAATTTTATTTTATTATCAAAAGGAAGTACTTCTTCGAATTTATATTTTTTAGATTCTCCCTTATGAATAACAATAACATCTTCTGTCCCAAATTCTGACATTCTTTGTCTAGACACTCCACAAGGAAAAATTGGCTCTTCATCAGCATCTATACATGCAACAGCTAAGGTTTCTATTTTTGTCTCTCCTTCAGATATCGCCTTAAATACAGCAACATCTTCAGCACATACTGTAGCTGGGTATGAAGCATTTTCGATATTACATCCAGTATATATATTTCCACTAGTAGTTATTAGAGCTGCTCCTACTCGAAAATTTGAATATGGTGCGTATGCAGATTCAGCAATTTCCTGAGCTAACTGTGCAAGTTTTATATCAGTTTCATTCATTATTTTTACCCTCATTAGAAATGAGATTTTCAAATTCAGACTTTGTTTTAATAAATATACGAGAACCAGATCCTGGTTCCATTGTTACACCATATAGAACGTCTCCAGCATGCATTGTCTGTTGCTGGTGTGTAACAATTATAAATTGCGCATCATCCCTAACGTAATTTAATAAATTAATCATTCTATGTAAGTTGGCATCATCTAAAGCTGCTTCAACCTCATCTAATATATAGAATGGACTTGGAAAAGATTTAAATATTGCAAATAAGAAAGCTATGGCGGCTAATGATCTTTCTCCACCAGAGAGAAGACTCAATTTTTTCACTTTTTTGCCTTTAGGTTGAACATTTATCTCTATTCCGGTCTCTAATAAGTTTTCTTTATTAGTTAATTCGAGTGAACCTTTTCCGCCAGGAAATAATTGTTCAAATATTTCTCCAAAATGTACAGAAATCGAATTGAATGAAGAATCTATTCTAAACTCTATTTCATCTTCAATTTCTTTTATATGAGTTAATAATTCCTTTTTAGATGTTGTTAAATCTTCAATAGAAACTGAAATATCTTGATGACGACTATTTAACTGGTCAAAATCAGTTTTTGCAAGGTAATTAACTACACCAATATCTTCTAATTTTTTTTCTATGATCTTTATCTCATTCTCGAGTTCTTCTTGACTATAAAGATCTGAGTTAAAGGAATCGATATCATTACTTTCTACCCCATACATATTTTTAAGACTCGAATAGTAATGGGCCTTTTCTGATGAGTATTCAGCATTTTTAATTGAAATATTTCCTTTTTGTTCATTTAACAAAAGGTAGCTGTTGTTAAATTGTTCTATTTCATTATCTAGTTGTATAATTCTTGAATTTTTATTTCCATGTTTTTGCTCGTAGACATCTGCTTGGAGGAGCATTGACTGGGCAGATTGATTTAAAACCTTAATTAAAGCAGTTGATTTTGAAATGATTGTTTCAAGTTCAGACTTGTAATCATTATTTGGGGCATAGTGAATTTCATCAATTGTAATTTGTAACTCTGAGTTTTCATTAGTTAAAAACTTGATTTGTTCAGCTGCAGATACTAATTGGTTAGATCTTGAAGTTATTTCTTCTTCTAGTGAATTAAGATTTTTACGAAGTATTATTTCTTGGTTCTTTAGTTCTTCTTTGTACGATGAGTTGTTTGAAATAATATTTTGCTGTTCAATTTTTGAATTTAAAATATCAACATTACTTTTGTATTCTGACTTAAGAATATCTAAATTTTCTTTAGTAACATCTAATTCTCTGTTAACGATTAAATTGATATTTTTTCGTACTTTTGAAAAGGAGTTTTTAAGAAGAATTTTTTTGGAAATTAATTTGGAAAAACTGTCCACGGCTTCTTGGGTAGAATTTCTATCATTTTCCCATTTATTTAAGTCACCTTCACTTGTTAGAAGACTGGTTTCTAACTTATTAATAATCCCTTTGAGATAATCTAAATCTTTTTCAAGGATTGCTTCATTTACTTCTAGCGAAGCAGATTGATTTTTATTATTCTCATTAATTTGCTTGTTAAGATGTTCAAGACTTTTATTTAAATTAGTTAATGTATTCTTTTTTAATATTAATTTATTAGAAAGATCATTGATGGTAAGAGTGTTGGTTAAAACCTTATTTTGAAGATCAGTTAAACGTTTTTCTTCACGTATTGTTTCTCTGTTTAAATTATCTAAACGCTCTGTAGCAATCTGCGCAACTGATTTAATTTGCTCAGATTTTGTTGATAGTTTATTTGAATGATCTTTGAATAGTGAACTGACTGATACTCCCTGACCAAGTTCTTTTGTGAGATTAGATTTTAATGTTTTTGCCTCATTATTTGATTTTGAGATATTATCTAACTTTTCACTTATTATTGTCAGCTCATTGATACTGTCATTTTCTTTTGCATTAAAATTTGTATATTTGAGGAGATTCAGATTAGTTTTACTCTCAAGCAAAGAAGCATTTAGTGACTCATGTGCTTGTGCTTGCTCAGCCTGAATTTTCAAAGGTTTGAGTTGTTTATTAATTTCTCTTAGTACATCTTTAGCTCGTTTAATTTCTTTTTCTCCAGATTCAATTCTTCTTAAAGCTTTATCTTTTTTTAACTTAAATGGAAGTATTCCGGCTGCCTCTTCAATAGTCACTCTGTGATCTTCTGGTTTTGAATTTAATATTTCGGCAATTTGACCTTGAGAAATAATCGTATGTTGTTGCTTTCCTATACCTAGATCACTTAGAAACTCTTGGATATCTAGAAGTCTACAATTTAATCCATTCATAAAGTACTCTGAAGCACCATCTCTATAAAGTTTACGGCCAATAGAAATTTCTTCAGATCCGTTAAATTTTTCAGGATTAACGACGAAGTTTAGATAAACCTCTGCGAAACCTTTTTCAGAAAGTTTTTCCGTTCCTGCAAAAATAACGTCTTCCATTTTATTTG
>CERK01070960.1_pt1 | contig 10538 bp, 8 predicted proteins | sample 530771 | NCBI WGS metagenome assembly CERK01 (sample SAMEA2620950, study PRJEB7988) | marine metagenome | biome: marine biome (ENVO:00000447); feature: deep chlorophyll maximum layer (ENVO:xxxxxxxx); material: "saline water (ENVO:00002010), including plankton (ENVO:xxxxxxxx)" | depth 30 m
TGAAAGATAAGAAAAATTATATGAAATTATGAAAAAATTTGATTATATCCAAGCCGCAAAAAAGATCTTTGAAATTGAGTCAAGGGTTGTTTCAGAACTATCTAATCAATTAAATGATAGCTTTAGTCTATTGTGTGAAGAAGTTCTTAATATGAATGGCAAGCTAATCTTAATGGGTATTGGTAAATCAGGACATGTTTCACAGAAAATTGCTGCAACATTGTCAAGCACAGGAACTGCTTCTTTCTTTATTCATCCAACTGAAGCTGCCCATGGTGATATGGGTATGATTGGAAAAGATGATATGGTTTTACTCTTTTCAAATTCAGGAGAAACTCAAGAAATTATTTCCATACTTCCCGCCTTGAAGAGAACAGCAAAGAAATTAATTTCTGTTACAGGTAATGCTTTGTCTTCAATTGCAAAAGCATCTGATAATCATATTGAAATTAAGACGTCTGAAGAAGCATGTTCACTTGATTTAGCTCCTACTTCATCAACAACTTCTGTTATGGCTTTTGGAGATGCATTGGCAGTTACCCTTCTTCAGGCAAAGGGATTTACAAAAGATGATTTTGCAAAATCTCATCCCGCTGGAAAGCTTGGGAAAGCCCTTACTTTATTAGTATCTGATGTCATGCACTCAGGAGTAGATATGCCCAAAGTTAAATCACAATCTTTATTAAGCGATGCTCTTTTAGAAATTACTGAAAAGAGTCTCGGTATGACTTTAGTTGAAGATAATAATAAGATAGTTGGTATATTTACTGATGGTGATCTAAGGAGATGCATAAGCAACAAAGTAGATATAAATCAAACTTTAATTAAAGATGTTATGACACCGGACTTTAAATCAATTCAATCAAAAGATCTTGCCATAGATGCAGCAAAAGTAATGGAAGATAATAAGATTTTTACACTAGTTGTTTTTAAATCAGACAATGCAATTGGGGTGCTCTCAATGCATGATTTACTTAAGTCAGGTATTGTTTAATTGAAAAATCTTATATTTCTCACATTTATTTTTACTATAAATGTCTCTGCTAACATAGCAATTAACTTAAGCAATAATGATATTTTTATTGAATCAAAAAAAATAGAAATATTGAAAAATAAGAATGAGATTCACTTTATAGAAAAACTAAAAATTAAAAATGAATATATTGTTATTTCTGCCGACAGTGCCATTTATAACAATAACAATAGGATTCTAAACATCTCAGGTAATTTAGCTGAAATAATTTCAAATTCTTCTGAATCCCCATTTGCTGGTAAAGCAAAAAATATCTACTTATTTGATGATAATAGTATTGAGTTATCAGGGGATGCATATTTTGAAAATGATGGAATTAAATTTAAATCCTCTTCAATCAAATTTAACCAACAGGATGGTAAAGTTCTTCAATAAAAATGAGTCTTCTTAGTGTTAAAAAATTAAGTAAAAATATCAATAATAGAAATATTATTAAAGATATAGATCTAAGTATTAATTCTGCTGAAATTGTTGGTCTGCTTGGCCCAAATGGAGCTGGTAAAACTACAACTTTTTATTCAATAGCAGGATTAGTTCAGCCCTCATATGGTGAAGTGTTTTTAAATGGCAAGAACATAACGAAGATGCCAATGCATTTAAGATCAAAATATGGGATTTCATACTTGCCTCAAGAGTCATCAATTTTTCAGAACTTAACTGTAGAGGATAATATTCTTGGATTAGCACAATTATCTATGATTCAGAGTGATGCTTTAAAAGATAAATATAATAAAATTATCAAAGACTTTAATTTAAGCGATATTCTTTTACAAAAAGGTAGAGAGCTTTCTGGTGGTCAAAGAAGACGGGTTGAAATAGCTAGGTGTTTAGTGACAATGCCGCAAATTATTCTTATGGATGAACCATTTGCTGGAATTGATCCAATTGCAGTTGAAGATATTAAAAAAATTCTAAATCGATTAGTTTCTGAAGGAATTAGTATCCTTATTACTGATCATAATGTAAGTGCAGCACTTGAAATATGTAGCAGAGCATTAATTCTCAGCGAAGGCAGTATTCTTGCAGAGGGTTCTCCAGATGAATTAGTAAAAAATGCTAAAGTTCGCGAAGTTTATCTTGGAGAAATGTATTCATAACATATGGCAATTTCTTTAATAAGAGAATTAGCGCAGAAACAAAAAGTTACTCTTACACCTCAACTCAAGAAATCAATAGATCTTTTACAATTATCAAGATATGAAATAATCCAAAAAATTAATGAAGAAATTGAGATTAATCCATTCCTAGAAAAAATTGAACCAGATACAAGTGAGTATGAGATAAATGATGAATTCTTTTCTAATGAATACCAAAAGGAAGTCGTTGCGCAAAAATCTTTAAGGGAGAATCTTTTAGAGCAACTAAATGATTTAAACCTTAGCAGAGATGATTTTCTTATCTCTGAATCTATTATAAATTCTTTGGATGATTCTGGTGAATTAGTTGATGGATTAGATGAAATTGAAAATCTATTAAATTTTAAATTCTCATTTAAAGAAATTGAGAGGGTTTTAACCGATGTTATTCATTTGCTAGATCCAGCAGGAGTTGGATTCAGAAGCATAAAAGAGGCAATTTATATTCAACTAAAAAGAAAAAAAATTGATAGCCAACTATTGCAAATTTCAGAGGCTATCCTTTTTAAAAACTCTGGTTTAGATATTCTTAATGTAAAAAATAAATTATTGAGTGATTATGATGAATCATTGATTGAGGATTCCTTGAATCTTATTAAAGGATGCGATTTAGCACCTGGTCTTAATTATAGTGATGACCAATATGTGGTACCTGACCTAGTTTTAATGGAAAATGCTAACAATAGTTCTGTTAACTTTGTAGATGATCAATTTCCAATAATTAAGATTGATAAAGAATTGGTTAATTCAGTTCAGCAAGAATTAAAAAAAGATCCTAATGAAAATATTCTTGATAAAATACAGAATGCTAAATGGTTATTAAGAGCAGTTAAAAAAAGAAATGAAACTGTTTTAAAGGTTGGAGAAATAATTTGTAAAAAACAAAATGCTTTTTTTAAAAATGAACCTCTAGAAATTAAGCCTTTATCAAATAAAGAAATATCTGATCAATTAGGTCTTCATCCATCAACTATATCTCGGATTTTAAGGTCTAAGTATATTCAAACTCCAAGGGGCGTTATTCCTTTAAAATCTTTATTAATTAGCTCGGTCTCTAAGACTAGAAATGTTACTCCTATACAGCTTATGGAGATAATCAAAAAAATTATTGAAGATGAGAAGTCTAAACTTAGTGATCAAGATATAGCCTTATTGTTAAATAAAAAAGGTTATAGTCTTGCCAGAAGGACAATTTCTAAATACCGTCTTAAACTAAACATACCCTCTTCAAGAAAAAGATAAATCTATTTTCTTGATGTAAAATCATCAAATGGATAGATCTTTTAATGAAAAAAGCTTAACAAAGCTTCTGGATGAGTCCTCTAACTTATCAATCAATCAAATAAAAAGACTACTCAATAAAATGAATTCAGCTGAACTTGCTCATTCCCTTGAATCCTCTCCTCCCAAACAAAGAAAACTATTATGGTCATTAATCGATAATGAAGATGAGGGAGATGTTTTAGCTGACTTAGGCGATGAGATTCAACAAGAACTTTTGCTAGAAATTTCAAATGAAGAACTTTCTGAAGTTGTAGCTGATCTAGAGTTAGATGAAATTGTAGATATTCTCCAACATCTTCCAGAAAATAGGATGAATATGATCCTGGGTAAAATGTCTTCAAGAGATAGGCAAAGAATTGAAGAGGCTCTGATTTATCCCGAAGATTCAGCAGGTGGCCTTCTTAATACTGATGTTATAAGTGTTAGGCCTAGGCACTCTATAGAAGTTGTAATGAATTATCTGAGAGCTCAAGAAGAGCTTCCAAAGAATACAGACAAAATATTTGTAGTATCGTCTGATGATATTTATTTAGGAGAATTATTGATCACAACTATTATTACCTCAGATCCAAGCCTAACAGTAAGAGAAATTATGGATACAAATACCATTCCAATTGATGCTTCAGAAAATGATAAAGAGGTTGCTACATTATTTGAAAGAAATGATCTGATTTCCTCCGCGGTTGTTGATGATAAAAATAAATTGATTGGGCGAATAACTATTGATGATGTTGTTGATGTAATTAAGGAAGATGCAGATCAAAACTTTTTAGGAATGGCAGGTATTGCAGAAGATACATTTCAGCCTCCAGGAAGAGCTGCAAAAAGTAGGGTGTTTTGGTTGAGTATGAATTTACTGACAGCTTTTCTTGCAGCAATGACAATTAATATTTTTCAGGATGTTATTGATAAAATAGTATTTGTAGCAGTTTTAATGCCGATAGTAGCAAGCATGGGTGGAGTCGCCGCGACGCAAACTTTGACAATTGTTTTAAGAGGTCTCACTTTAGAACAAATAAATTCATCGAATCTTTCTTGGTTATTCAAAAGAGAGTTAGCAGTAGCAATTTTAAATGGTCTTGTATTGGCAATACTAATAGGAGTTAGCACATTCTTCTGGTTTGGTGACCTAACTCTGGCTCTTTTAATAGCCGCAGCTCTTATAATTAATCTTATTAGTTCAGTAGTGGCTGGTATTTTTGTTCCATTGGTACTAAGGAGATTTGAGCAAGATCCAGCTATTGCAGGAAGTGTAGTTGTTACAACGGTTACTGATGTTGTTGGTTTCGTATCATTTTTAGGATTAGCAACTATATTTCTACTCTAATCTTAATAATTCAGGTTCATTAATATCGCCCTTGACTTGATAATTAATAGTTGAAATATCATTGATTCCCTCTTCAAAGATGCTCCCAATAACCATTCCACCAGCAACAGCAGGAAAACCTCCAAGAAACGCTGCATACCAAGGCAGATTGTCAGAGATAGTAAGTCTCATTTCAAGAAATAAATCTAAATCAGAAAGATTTTTCTTCCTATCTTTTTGGATGTCACCGATCCACTTCATCTTTGCAAAATTAGTTTCTATAAACAAAGGATCTGATATCCTTGCTCTATCATTCATAAATATAAAACTCCCTGCTCCCCTATTAATATTTAAATTACTTCTGTTCTCATCCGATAGATCTATTTCAGAAAGAGTTGAGAAAAAACTCTTTAAATTAAAAATACCAAGTGCAGTTATTAATACAGAATTAGGCATTTCTTGTTCTAGCTTTAAATCTTTAACAAGAAAAGATAACTTGCCTTGAAGATTATTAAGCTTTTTAGCACTAGTCCATTCAACATTCATATTAGATTGAAGATATTCAAAATCATAACCTAGAAATTTTTTAATTTCTTCAGGAATCTTGCTTAACTCATAGGAGCCTTTTACTTTATAAAGATCCCTTTTCTTGTTGTAACTAATATATGCTTTTTCTTCTTGAGCCAATTTCTCAATGTTTATAATTTTACTTTTAACTTTAATGTTATCAATTGTTATAACTTCTGCATTTTCTAAAATATAGAAATCAAATGCATCTATTTTAATTCCTTCAATATTTATATTTTCACCTATCAATCTCATATTGGTGATTTGCTCAGATCTTGATTCTTTGGGTAGTGATAATGATTTTATCTTAGAGTTTTTTAGATTTATCTTGGTAAAGCCATCACTTCCAATTGAAATTAATCCATTTAAATCATTACCTTTTAAAGTTAATTCTGTGGCATCCCCAAGAATATTAATTTTTCCTGTTTGGGTGTTAAAAGCATTTCCTAACAATTTCAATTCATCAAAATAGAACTCAATATAATCAATTTGCATTGAATTGGAGCTATTTCCATTGAATGTATCTAAATTAATATCTTCAAAATTTAACTCTGGAATGTCTAGATAAATTTTAAATTTATTAAAGTTTTTTGTTGAGCTAATAACTTTATCAAAATAATCTCCAGATTTAAAATAACCTCCGATTCTGTTTTCATCTAAGATTATTAAGGTCTCAAATAAATTATTTTGTACAAGAATATTTGGTTTTTCTATATTAAAAATATTAACCTTAGTCTTAAGAGGATTACCAAGGGGTTTATTAAAATAAGCTATATCTGAGGTAATGTTTGTATTAGATAGATCATTAAAAATATTAATCCTTAGTCCTTCATTATAGTCATAAGATAATTGTATTTCTGATAACTCTTTGCCTTTAATTCGTAAAAGATCAGTTCCAGGAAAGATTGCTTCCATATCAATCTCTAGATTAGTCTTCAAAAATAGCGAAGGTTTCTTTAATAAGTCTTTAACAATTAAATCGGCATCAAATCTTTGTTTAAATCCATTGCCTTTTATAAAACCATAAGCAGAATTAAAGTTCTCTACGAAGATTTTACCTTGAAGATTATTTAACTGAGATTCTTCAAAAATTTTGAGGTTAATATTTTTAAACGATAGCTTAGCAAGGTTAGTGCTATCTCGATTTCTTAGGTTTATTTTACCAACTGATTTTAGTGGCAAGACAACGTCCTGTTCGAGAAAGTATTTTGAAATATCCAAGTCTTTAAATTCAATATTATTAGTTGATAGTAAATGCTCAGAAAAATAATTCAGTATTTGCGTTGATGTATCTATATAAATTTTTGCTGTATTAAAAGGAATTGAGTTATATGATCCATTGCTGAAAACAATATTAATATTGCTATTTTTAAGACTCAAATCAAATGAATCTGAATTAATAACTTGAGAAGTATTAATCTTATAATCAAAATTTATAGACTTAATTGAGCCTTCTAGATTATTCAGTGACTCATCCAAAAAACCATTTCTAATATAAAGCTTCACATGATCTAGTGAATCTATTGCTAAAGAATCTACTAAGTTATTTTTGATTTCTAAAAGATTTTTAGGAAATAATGATAAAAATAATTTACTTTCAATATCTCTAGCTAAAACTTTTAAATCATAAGCCCCATTAAAGTAATTCAACATTTCAAGTTCTATATTTGCTAGGTTGTTTTTTAACAGTAACTTAGTTTCTAAGATTTTATCTTTAAAGTTATAACTTGAACTTCCATAGGGTACAAAAGTAGAAGATAGCCCATCATATGTTTTTAAAGTAACCGGATTGGGTTTAATTTTTAACTGTAAAAGATTGTTATTTGCAAGAATGATTCCTGTTAGATCTCCAATAGAATCTAAGTAAATATCATTTAAATTTAAAGATTCAAACATTGTTGAAAAAAATCTTTCGCCCCTATTAAATACATAGGTTAAATTTTTGAGATGTATTTTATCTATATTCTTAATAGCGCTTAATTGAATAATATTATTATCAAAATTTAGGTCTGATAATCTAATAATCTTCCTTGAAAAATCTATAGAAAGTAAATTCTCTTTGGCAAATATATTTCTGCTTAAGTTATTAAATGATAGTAAAGAGATATTGTCTTTATATGATTGAATGAACTGGCCTTTAATTTCTGAAAATTTTAATGCATCACTTTCATCTCCACTTAGTTCAAAATATCCAATGGAATTAAAGGATTTATATTTATTATCGCCGAACATTTTTATTGAAAATCTAATATTCCTAAAACTATCATCAATATCTATCGGAATGAAGGAGAGCCAGTCGTTATTAGGAAGGTTTATAAGGTATTTTTGTACCTCTTCATCAGAAGATAAAAATAAAGATCCAGCTACATTATTTTTAATAAAATTAATATGGCCATTAATCAAATTATTTTTATTAAAACTTAGATCAGAATTTATTTTTAAAAATTCTGATGAGATTTCTTCTGCTTCAAGTGAATAAATCATTCCATTATTAATAGCGATCTTATGGATAACAGGTTTTCTTAAAATTATAGAATCTAGGATGCTTATTGAAATTTGCAAGCTATCAGTTTCACCCAAAATTTCATCATCTTGAAGTAACTTAAAATCCATTAACTTAAGATTTGGATGAAGAATAGGTCCATCTGATACGATGCTTGAGTATTCTATTTTAAAATCTGCAATAAAAAATTTGTCTATGAGCCTAGTCCCATAATTGGGGTAAATTGATAAAAGTGTGCTAAATAATAAAACTAGAATTATTAGTATCGAAGTTATATTTAACGATAAAAATACAAATTTTCGGCTAAAAAAGAAATTCTTAATTATCTCCATTTTATTATTAATAAAATCTCTTTTTAAATTTATTCATCAGAATATATATTAATATCCATGCTAATCCATTTAAAAAGAAGCTTAAAAATATTAGCAAGTAAGAAAAATTTGCAGTGTTCATAAATATGTTTATAAAACCCAAATAAAATGTAGATAGTAGTGCAAAAAATATAGTTATTTGAAGAAAAGAAAATATTCTAAATGAATATCTATATGTATGAATCATAAAAGAAGATACTGTAAATAGAAGAGCATTTAATCCAAATGGGCTTCCTGAAATAAGATCAACTAGTAAGCCAATAATAAAACTTGTTAATGCATATATATTATTAGGAAGACTAAAAGCCCAAAAACAAAAGACTAAAAAACCAAGAGAAAAACTCAGGTAGTAATCGACCATGAAAACATTAATTCTTGAGTCAAGGTAGTTTGCAAAAATAATAGTAGCAAAAATTTTAAATATATTACTTATAGTCATTTGGATATATGACCATTACATGGTTTTGAGCTAATGGATTGGCTATTGATTCGAGTTCAATAATAGTTTGTTTATCATCATCGAGTTTGATTGATGATATTTTCCCTATTAATAAACCTTCAGGAAAGATTCCGCCTAATCCAGATGAGTAGAAACTGTCACCTATGGAAAAAGATTCTGACCACAAAGAGGCATCATATTTACATTCTAAAATACGAGGTCTTCCGGTTCCATTAGCATTACAGTAGAAATTATTTAGTTTTACAGGTATGGAGTGATTTATATCACTTATTAATATAACCTCACTCACACGCTGGTTTGAGTCTGATATCTGACCTAATATTCCTTCAGAATTAATCACAGTTCCTCCCTCTTTGAATGGAGACAAGTTATTAAAGAGGAAAAGTCTATGACTATCGCAACATTTATATAAATTAGTATCAAATGATGATACTGCTGCTATTTCATACAAAGAATTAATTGTTAAGCTTTCAATATAGCTTATCAAGCCGTTATTATTTTTAAACAATGCTTCTTTGTTTAAAATAAGAAAATTCTCTATCCTGGTTGTTTCAAGAGCGTTTTCTAAAGATTGATTTAATTTAATTAAATCGTTTTTAGATACCGTTAGATTGTATAAATTAGTAATTGGTTTAAAGATAACATTCCTTATAAGCAAGTTACTTGAAAGTAATACTGAATTAAAAATATTTTTTGTTGGGGTAAAAGTTTTATATTGCAAGTCTAAATATAGAAATGAAGATGCTAGTAAAAGCAAAACTACATATGCAAACTTAGGTGTATTGCCTGGCGCAATTCTCGCCATACTGACTACTCAGTTGAAAGCAGGTCTATATTATATTTGTCGATTATTTCTAGAGCTTGACCTCCACCTCTAGCAACGCATGTAAGCGGATCTTCAGCAACAATAACAGGAATGCCTGTTGAGTTTGAGATGAGTTTGTCTAGATCCCTCATAAGCCCGCCACCACCAGTTAAAACAATACCTCTTTCAGCTATATCTGCAGCTAATTCAGGTGGCGATAATTCTAAAGCGTTTCTTATAGCTCTTACAATTCCAAGCAATGGATCTTTCATCGCATCAAAGATTTGATCACTATTTAAAGTAAATGTTTCAGGTATACCTTCGGCAAGGTTTCTTCCTGTTACTTGCATTTCTAGCTTATCTGATTCTTCGGTACAGCAGCCAATGGTTTGTTTAATTTTTTCTGCTGTTGATTCTCCAATAACACATCCGAAATTTCTTCTTATCCATGATGTGATAGCTTCATCCATTTTATCACCACCGAGTTTCACAGACTCAGCATAGACAACTCCGTTTAAAGATAAAATTGCTATTTCAGAAGTTCCTCCCCCAATATCCACAACCATATTACCGCTAGCCTCTTCTACAGGCAGACCTGCTCCAATTGCAGCCGCCATTGGCTCTTCTATTAATTTAACATCTCTAGCTCCTGCCCCAAGAACAGATTCTCTAATTGCTCTTCTTTCTACTTGGGTAGATCTACAAGGGACGCAAACAAGAACTCTTGGACTTGGTTTGATAAACCTTTGCTCGTGAACTTTGGCTATAAAATGTTGCAACATCTTTTCAGTTACTTGGAAATCAGCGATGACGCCTTCAGATAATGGACGAATAGCCTTAATATTTCCAGGAGTTCTTCCAAGCATCTTTTTAGCTTCCGTACCAACAGCAACAACTGTTTTTTGACCCCTAGACTCTCTAATTGCTACAACAGAAGGTTCATTAAGAACAATACCAACATCCTTTGTATAAATTAAGGTATTAGCGGTTCCTAAATCAATAGAAAGATCATTAGAGAAATAACCCCTAACCGTTTTAAATAAATTGAAGTCCAATGTAGTTTTCCAAAAAAA
>CERK01034984.1_pt1 | contig 10186 bp, 5 predicted proteins | sample 530771 | NCBI WGS metagenome assembly CERK01 (sample SAMEA2620950, study PRJEB7988) | marine metagenome | biome: marine biome (ENVO:00000447); feature: deep chlorophyll maximum layer (ENVO:xxxxxxxx); material: "saline water (ENVO:00002010), including plankton (ENVO:xxxxxxxx)" | depth 30 m
CATTTTTGCACAAACTTTCATTGCTATAGGTTCTTTTCATATTTTAACAAATAATTTACATAAAGATATACACGGTGGTAATTTCTTATGGCATAATAATAACGAGAAAGGTTATTATGAATATATATATAATGGAAAAAGTTTTTATGTAAAAGCTTGTAATTATAATATAATGATATATGATTATAGTTATGCAACTGAAATAACAGGAAAAAAGGAACAAATATCAGATTATAGTGAAATAATACCTACATTTTTAAATGAAAGTTTTAGCAATTCAAATAGTGTATCACCGTCAAAAGAAATAAAAGATAAACTTAATAATATTTTAGATATATTAATGAAAAAATATACAGATAAAACTGATTATGATGTATTTTTGTATATAATTGAAAATGTTTTAATACCATTTAATGTTGTAGAAACTAGGAAACCTACGAAAGTGATAAAAACTTATAGATTATAATTTTCAGTTATTATAATAAATGGTTAATATTACAATAGATTTTAAAAATAATAAAATATATTTGAGAAGACCTCGTTTAATAAAAGGAGGTGAATATACATTAACTGCTAATAATAACAATCGAGGTACATATGTTATAGACAACGAAGTAAAAAATTTGTTACTTAAAGGTATAATTGCTTTATCAACAAAACCAAAGATATTATATGGAAAAAACGCATATGTTCAATATGATTATACTAAAACAGAACAAAAAGGATTTTTAAAATTAATTACAGATAATGGAGAAATAATACATTTATCTATTTTTACTGGAAAACAATCAACACCTCATTTAACATTTTACAATACTGGAGGTGTCAAAATACATATTTTTATAGCTAATTTATTTTTGGAGGATTTACAACATAAAAAATATAATGACTTTAAAGATTTAAACTCAACCTGTGAATTATTTTACGATTTATTAAAACTAATTCAAAACAAATTGCATTTTATACACACTAACGACAAAATAACTGATTATAAAATGCAATTATCACGATATATTACGTTTTTTATGGAAATTTTACAAAATCCTAGCACAACTGAAATACAAGATGGTGTTGTATATAATGTTAATGCAAAAGCAACAAGAATGATTGATGATGCTACATTTAAACAAATTATTAATAAAGAAATTATTGCAAAAATAAAAGCAATAAAAGATTTTAGTGATCAAAAAGCTAGTATATTTAATGGTTTAACTTATGAAATAAATACGTTTATTAAAAATAACAAACTTACTGATATCAGTAATGCAATAAGTGCCTATAAAAAACATAAATGTTATCCAATTACTGATAAAAACTATCAATTTCCAAAATATGATATATTTCAAAATCAAGCTAGTATAGATACATTTATTACAGAATTTGAAGAAATTAAAAAACTTGTAAAATCAGTTGAACTTGCAAAAACAGAACAAATTAGCGAGGATACTACACTACAAATTAGCGAGGATACTTCAACTAAATACAACAAAATTGTTGCCGATATTACTTCATTAAATGTTATATTTCATCCTAACACAAATGTAATGCTTGATATGATATCAAATATTGAATCTACGCATAAAACATTATCGCCAAAACAAATTAAAAGTTTAAAAAAGTTTATAAAAACTTGCTCTACAAACAGTCCTATATTACATGAAGCAATATTAAAAGTAAGTGGAAAAGATTTATTAAAAACAGGCATAACAGAAAGTAGAACAGATTTAACAACAGCAGGTGGAAAACCAAAAAAACCTTTAAAACCCAAACCAACACTAAATACAAAAACCAAACCAACACCAAATGTAAAAACCAAAGCAAAATCACTAATAAAAAGAAGAACTAATTCTACTACACCCAAAAAAAAATGATAACATAAAACTACTGTATAGTAATGTCTCAATTTACACGAACCAAAGTTGAATATACTAGCGAAGAAAAAACAACAATTTCTAAAAATATTAAAACTTTAAATCGACAAATTGACAAGCTATATGATAATCAAATCTATACAGCAAATAACATTGTAAGTTATCTAAACAACAACCGTATTATAGCAATAAGTGTATATGGTAGAACGCAATGTGGTAAGACAGGTTGTATGGTTTCTACAATTCACCAATTTACAGCTAATAATCAAATACCAATTGAAAATATCTATATCATTACAGGATTATCAGATAAACAATGGAAAGCTGATACTATTAATCGTTTTCCTAATATACTAAAATCTCAAATATTACATCGTCCTAATCTTAATGCTAAGTTTATTAATAAAATAAAGAAACAAAAAAATGTATTGATTGTAATGGATGAAATCCAGATAGCTTCTAAGAACAATCAAACAATAAATAAAATCTTTACTGAATGTGGTTTCTATGATTTAGAATATCTATGTGATAATGATATTAAAATAGTGCAGTTTTCCGCAACACCTGATGGAAACATAATTGATTTAAAAGAATGGAACGAACACTCTAAAAACCTGTATTTACAAACAGGTAGGGGGTATACTGGAACACTAGATTTTTTAATACAAAATAGATTGTTTGAATATAAATCACTTGAGATTATTGAAAATCTTACAGAATTAAGAACACAAATATTAGAATACAAAAACCCTATGTATCATTTAATTAGAGTTCCGTCTAAAAAGAAAGGAAAGCAAGAACAAGTAATCTCAAACTTTCAAAAGGTATTTAAAAACGATAATATTATCTTTAATATGGATTTTTTAGAAACTGATAAAAAGGATATAAATACATTACTAAAGATAACACCAACTCAACATACAATTATTTTTTACTGCGAAATACTAAGATGTGCCAAAACCCAACATAAGACATATATTGGTATTTCATATGAACGATACAATTATAAAGCAAATGATTCAAGTATAATTCAAGGTGCTGTAGGACGCCTAACAGGTTATGACGATAATGGTATTAGTATATGCTATACAAATATTGAGAGTATAAATAATTATGAAAAATTACTAGATAATAATATGAGCTATACTGATGTTGTGTGGAATACAAATACAACTAGATATGTAAAAAAGGAAAATAAATCTATAAGCAAAGGAACATTTAATAGCACTAATAATATTGAACAATTTGAAAATACTGAAGACTCAAATGAGCCTATTATTAAAATGTTTGACACTCAAGATAAGATGATTGAATGGTTTAAACTTAATCTACCAAAAGAAACTTATGGTCGTGGTCCAAATAAAAAGAAAATAAATGAAGATGGGTTCTATAGATCAGCAGGTGCTACTCGTAAAGGAAAGCATATAATATCAACTACAACAGTGTATAAAGAACGTAAGTCAGGTTTAAATGATAAAAATAAGTTTAGAAGTTATGCGTGTTATAGTGATATAACCAATCCAGCAACAATAGAATGGTGGTTGATCTATACTAAGTTCTAAAGATATATAATATCCTTACATAATTCGGTTAATAATTCTAGATTATGACTAACAAGTATAAATGTAAAAGTATATTCTTTATACTTTTCTTTTATAATTTCTATAAATAACTTTTGATTATGAGTATCTAAAGCCGATGTAGGTTCATCCATTAATACAATCGGTCTATTTTTATTTAATATATTACAAATAGTAAATCGTTGTTTTTGTCCTCCACTCATCTTAGTATTTGGTATATCTTTTGTAAAGTCCTTCATTAAATCACTATCACACTTAATACTATTTGTTAATTCTAATAATACAGGTTCTTGTGCTATATATCCAATTACGTCATTATAGAAAAAATCATCATCAATATTTTGTATATCAATATTATTAAAACTAATATCACCTTCATTAACTTTATACATTTTGATTAATAATTTTAATAAAGTGCTTTTACCAATACCAGATTTACCGTAAATACCAAGTTTAGATCCAAATGGTATAAACCTACTAAAATCTTTATATACAACAGACGTATTATAAGAAAAAGTAATATTATTAATGTATATAGCTGGTTTAAAATCTGGTATATATTTAATACAATTTGAAGAATTATTAGGAATATTTAATACATCGCTAACTCGTTTAACAACGCAAGTATTTTTATAAGTATTGGTTATAATATGTCTATATGATTCTAATATACTAATAATTGAATCTATATATAATAATAATTTATGTATAATTACTAAACTTATATTATTACGAATACCATATGATATTATAAAATAAATTATAAATATATTATATGTATTAGATAACATTAAATCAATACCATAATAAAAAGCTTCTTTAATATTATTAATACCAATTTGATTTTCTAAATCAATATATTTAGTAATTAATGATTTTTCTAAACAGTTAGTTCTATAGCTATCAATTTTATGAATATAATCGTCAATATAATTATTTTGTTCTTTAGTCAAGCGATCTTTTTCGTGTATAAACTTATGATAAATGTATTTATGATACAAATAATTACATAACAATTGAAAAAAACATAAAACAAACAATAAAATAGTTAAATCATATTGTATATTCATAGTATAAAAAATATAGATAGTTGATAACGATTGTATGCTAGTTCTAACAAATATATTAAGATGTAAAATAAATAAATCACTTAATATATTAGCATCTTTGGTTATTAATTCTATCGTTTCATTCGAATTTTTATTATTAAAATATGATAAACATACTGAAGATAATTTAAATAATATTTGTTTTTTTTTTATAGCAGAGTGTTTAAACATAATTATACTAAATAAGAAACCTCTAATACCTCCAAATATATTAGCCAATATTTTATAAAATATATAAGACATCATAACATCATATAGATTACTAGATTCTGTTAATAAACTTGAAATTAAATTAGCATAATATATAGGAATAAATGAAGAAAAAAATGCGGAAATAGAAGCAGATAATAATCCAATTAAAATATAAAACATTAACATTTTTAGTTTATACATTTAAAATAAATGACTTCACATTTTAACAGAGTATCATTAAGTGACGATACACAATCCAATTTATTAAGATTAAATCACCAGAAAACAATAGATACTGAAACTTACATTAATATTAATAATTATTATCAAATAGGATCTGTAAATTGTAATTTTGTTATTAAAAGAGATAATGAAGATTTATTAATAATCGATGATAGTAATATAACTTTCAATGTTAATATTGATTTAGATAAGATAAATGTTAATAATGAAGCTGTATTATGTAATGCAATTATTGAAAATGATCTAAGAGTTTTTACATCAAATGTAAATATCAATAGTGATATTATATTATCATCAAATAGTATAAATATAAACAAAACTACATTTTTTAATAGTAATATTCATACTGATACACTATATGTCGATACTATAGATAGTCGTTATGGACGTAGTATAATAATTAATAAATTACAATTAAATGAAAGTGTATTTGATAATCCAGAATTATTAAATAGTGTTAATATTATTCGCAATACTTTAGATAGTTCTAATATTATTAATATTGATATTAATAATAATAATAATTTAGAAAATATATTAAAAGTTGCTGATACCATAACAATAAATAAAAATGGTGAAATTAATATAAAAAAAAGTATTAATATTAGCTCAAATAGTATTTATTTACCAGAATTGTCTATTGATAATAAAAATCATCTTACAATTGGTGATACTAAAAATCCAATTAATGTAGTAGATTACAATACAAAAATAGAATGGGAAAGTAGTAATAATAGTTTATTACATATACATCGTAAAGATATCTACGAAGAATATAATATCATAAAAGATCCTTTGTTATATATAACCGTTGATTATGAACCAAACTGTAATATAATTAGAACAAATTACGATCAAACTGAATTAATATTCAGTAATTTAGAATTAACATTAAGTAGTAATATAACAACTGAAAACCATATAATATATTTAGATCTTTTACCACCTGTTCAAAATGCTATATGGTCTTCAAATACTACACCATTGGTTATAAATCCTATAACAGATGATCCGTTTTTAACTACCAGCATAAACTTACATCTTACAGATTATGATTATAATGAATATACTATTTTTACAAATGGATGTAAATCATCAAATTTAAATAATCTTGAAGATGGTATAACTGAATATGATATAGATGTATATATCGGATTTTATAAAACAGAAGATATCAAACCAATAATTGTAGAAAAAACTAATGAACATAAAAAAGGTCAAGGTTATATTTTTGAAGATAATTTAATAGGATGTAATATAGAATATTGTAATATAATTGAAAATAATTATAGTCCTTACAATATACCAGGAGGAACTGAGTCTATTATAATTAATTTTGATATTCATATATTATACGAAAAAAGTGATGAGACAGAAGTAATGTATTATATTAATACAGATCCAATAATAATAGAATGTCCATTGATAATGCATTGTGAGTTTAGTAATAATGATATACTTACATTGAATAGTAATGGATTATTGAGAATAAAAGATCTTGATACATTAAAAGCAACTATATCAGATCTAACAATATCAAATATTCATAATGATGTAAATTTTAGGAATAATGATATAACAAATGTAAATACTTTAGAATTAAATAATATAATAGTTAATAATACTATAAACGCAGAAACAATTACCACAACCAATATAAATATATTAGGAGATCAAAAGATACAATTTACTAAAATAGATACATCAAATTTTGATTCAGCATTTTTTAAATATAATGATACTCGGACTAACTTTTTTAACGAAGTTACACTATGTGAAGGACAAATAGAATACGAACTTATAGAAGATTATCGTAGCAATAATGATATATCGGGATTTTTAATATCAAGTCTTAATAAATTATCAAATTCTGATCCTAATCCAACTAACGAAAATATTGCTTATTTTGATGGTAATGTAAAAATAATAGGTGAATTACAAACAACTAATATAAATACAAGTAATACTTTAAGTATAAAAGATCATATTCGTATAACAGATAATGTAATTAGTTTAGGTGATTATTTAGAAACTTCAACAAATAAAAATAAAATATGGTTTGGTAATTATAGTAAGTTATTGGATTATGATCAAGACGAAGCTAATGTAGATCATACATTTGATACTGTAGTTATATATGATATTAATTTAGGTCCTCCTGATTTTGATATTTATAAAAATTATTACAATTATTTTATAACATTTTATAGTAATTTAGAAGGTATATCAAGTCCAAAGATAAAGGAATATGCTAACAAATATAATATTAATATGTTTGGAAATGTAAGGGTTGCTACAATTAATAATGAAACAATATTAGAATTATCAGATTATACTGATATCCATGATATCCCTAAAAATACAATGAATGTATATGGAAATATAAAATGTTGTAAGCCTTTTATGTTTGAAGAAGACACATATACTATACTTTCAGAGACTGCTTTAACTGCGAATGGAAATATAAATTGTAAAGGAGATATAATAAGTGATGGATTTATTAGCACAGAAAAACATATAGAAGCAAAGAAAGGAGTGCGTAATATATCAGATTCGAGAGTAAAATATGATCTTAAAAAAATAGAAAATGCTGTAGATAAACTTAAATCATTATCAGGATATACATTTAAACGTAAAGATCTTAATGGTATTAAAGATACCGGATTATTAGCACAAGATGTTAGATCAGTATTACCAGAAGTAGTAAATGAAAATCATGAAGGAATATTAAGTATTGAATATTCTAAAATGATGGGTTTAATTGTAGAAGCAATAAAAGAATTAAATGTTAAAATTGATCTTATAAAATAACATATAGATACTATTATTATCTCTATAAAAATCTTCATTAGTTAAAGGTATAAATGTGTCATCATCAATAACAATGTTATTGTTGTTATCTAAAGCATTGTAATGTCCGCTATTAATAGTACCAAAATGATTAATAGTAGAACTTAGATCTAATTTAATTTTATTTTTATTATCATAAAGAATATTATGACTTAACAATATATTTTTATTAATATTAACTTTAAAATTAAGTTTTTGTCCTAAATTGTTATATCTATTTAATGATATAACCAAATATTTAGGTAATTTATAAAACTTGATATACTTATCTTGTTTGGATTTCTTTCGACAACATTCGCAATCAATTTCATCAGTAATGTTTTTAGTAAAATATTCTTTTAACATTGATATAATGCTATCACCTAAGTTTAAATTGATAGAATAAAATGTTTCAAATGAATAAGTTTTATTTTTACAATTATGGCATATTAATATTTGTAATAAAACCCCTTGAAAAATATCATTCCATAATGATGTTTTATTATTATTATGTTTAGAAATTTGTTCATAAGCTTTTTTATGTATAATAGATGTAAAAGATTTATTATTATCTATTATATTACCCGTGTTATTGAAAACTTCATTTGATAATAAAGTCCATATTTCTTGTGCGTCTAATTGCTGTCTCGGTTGAAATGAAGAAAATGTGGAATATAAATAATTTAAGAAATTATTAGGTTTAATAATTTTATCATCATAAACCTGCATTAAATGTAATAATTCAAATAATGCTCTAGTAAATGTATTATTTTCAGGAGCATCAAATAAACCAATATTAATCTTACAAATACTAATACATTGTAATAATGAATTAATAGCACACGTATTACCTAAATTGACAAGTTTATTAACCATTTATAAGATCTATTTTATTTGTTTTCTATATCATTATTATAATAAATGAAGAATATCTATAGATTTGATAATAAAAACTTTAGTATTAACGAATTACGAACATATATTAATAATAATAAAAAATTATTATCATTGTATAATAATTTACGTAAAATAATATATGTTAATAATGAAGAATATAAACACGTAATTTATGCTTCATCTACAAGTTGTACTAAAATTATATGTGGAATGTTAAATATTTTAGGATTTTATTCGGTTTATGATACAAATCATAAATCGCAAATGAAAAGTGATGGTAAATGTTTTGCATATTTAACAGCTAATAATGTATCAGGAAAACCTCTAAGTAAATCTTTAATAAAACAAATAAAAACTACATTTAACGAAAGACCTGATAACATTTTAGGTAAAAATATAAAGATAATTGTAATAGATAAATATTATAAAGAAGGTATAGATCTATTTGATGTAAAGTATATGCATATTTTTTCAAAAATAATTTATAATAACGAAGAAAATCAAATAATAGGAAGAATAAGAAGAACTTGTGGTCATATAGGATTACCGGATGGAACAAAACAAATAATATATTCGTATTATCCTACACCAAAACAAGATTTAAGTTTTAGTAAAGAATTAACAAAAATATGTTATTATGCTTCAATAGATTATTTTGAATTACAAGATATTCAAGATTTATTATTTGGTAATTATACGAGAAGTTTAAAAACAAATTTTATATCAAGTAATGGAATGACAGAAGATGTAATGGATTTTAAGAATAGTTTATATGATAAATATTACAATATATATAGTAATAATAAATCATCTTGTTATGGTAAGTTTGAACTTACTCCCACACAAATAATGATAAAAGATTATTTTGAACCATCTAAAGATATTAAAGGTATATTATGTTGGCATTATGTTGGTTCAGGAAAAACTTGTTTAGGTTTAGGTGTAGCACGTAATTTTATAGATAAGAAATATTCAGTAATCTGGGTATCACGTGGAACATTATTAAAAGATATTCAAAAAAATGTGGAATTATGTTATGATAAAGATAAAATAGATAAAGGTCTAATAGCCGTATCGTATAAAACCTTTACAAATATGCTACAAAATAAAAATAAATATGCTAGAGATAATTTAAGTAATACTTTAATAATTATAGATGAAGTGCATAAGTTATTTGACGGATCATTATCAAGATTAGAAGCACCAAATATAAATGTATTACGTAAAGCCATAGAACATAAAACGTGTAAATTGATGTTAATGACAGCAACTCCTTATATCCAAGATCCTATGCAATTGATAAAAATACTTAATTTAATAACAGACGAAAATATGCCTGAAAATATTGAAGATTTTGCAAAAGAATATTTAGAAGATGGAAAAACATTTAGTTATACCGGTGTTAATAAGTTTGTAAGAAATGTTTATAAAAATATAAGTTATTTGGATATGTCAAAAGATAATA
>CERK01008287.1_pt1 | contig 10046 bp, 5 predicted proteins | sample 530771 | NCBI WGS metagenome assembly CERK01 (sample SAMEA2620950, study PRJEB7988) | marine metagenome | biome: marine biome (ENVO:00000447); feature: deep chlorophyll maximum layer (ENVO:xxxxxxxx); material: "saline water (ENVO:00002010), including plankton (ENVO:xxxxxxxx)" | depth 30 m
AAATTAACTTTTATTCTTTTAAAAAGCGAAGATTAATATTTAATATTGAATCATAATTAAAAAAATAAACAAAATGAAAAAACTACAAAATTTATTCCTTGTTATGATTGTTTCACTTATGACAATTTCACTAAATGCTCAATCAGTTGAGGAAATTATTGGAAATTATCTTGAGAATACTGGAGGTGCTGAAAACTGGGAGAATGTAAAAGGCATAAGAATGAATGCTAGTATAAATCAAATGGGTATGGAAATACCTATTGAAATGGTACAACTAAAGGACAAGATGTATACAAAAATTTCAATTCAAGGTCAAGAAATAAAACAAGGAGTTTTTGATGGAGAAACATTATGGTCTACTAATTTCATGTCAATGAAAGCGGAAAAAAATGACCAAGAAGATGTAGATAATATAAAAAATGAATTAGCAGAATTTCCTGATCCATTTTTAAATTATAAAGACAAAGGATTTACAGTGGAACTTATGGGGACTGAAACAGTTGAAGGATCTGATGTATTTAAAATTAAATTAACGAAAAAACCAATGGTTGTTGACGGAGAAGAAGTTCCAAATGTGTCTATTTATTACTTTGATTCAGAAAATTTTGTTCCAATTATGGTTCATGAAGAAGTAATGAGCGGACCAGGTAAAGGAATGATTATGGAATCAAAAATGAGTGATTATCAAGAAGTTGAAGGTTTATATTTTCCTTTTTCAATGACTCAAGGTGTTAAAGATCAGCCTGGCCAACCAATCACAATTGAATCAATCGAATTAAATCCATCTATCGATGATAGTGAATTTAATTTTCCTGAATCTACTGAAGAAGAAAATAATTAAAAAGTAAAATTAAAATGCTAAATAAATTAACTACAATATTAAGTGGTATACTATTGATATGGTTTTCACTTAGTTCATTTTCACAAGAAAAAAAAGAAATAAAACTTGAAAATTATTTTGGAGATCTAAACGCAAGACAAATTGGCCCTGCAGTGATGAGTGGTAGGATAAGTGATATGGAAAATCACCCAACAAACCCAATGATTATCTATGCTGGTTCCGCTGGAGGAGGTGTATGGAAATCAAATGATGCTGGAACAACATTTTATCCAATATTTGATGATCATATTCAATCGATTGGAGCACTAGAATTAGATCCTAATGACCCGGATAATACGATTTATGTTGGCACAGGTGAACCATGGCCTAGAAATAGTGTTTCTATAGGTGATGGATTATATAAATCAACTGATGGTGGTAATAATTGGGATAAAATAGGTTTAGAAAATTCTGAAAGAATTGCAAACATTATTGTGAATCCTGAAAATTCTAATGAAATATACGTAGCTGTTCTTGGATCTCTATGGTCAGACAATGATGAAAGAGGTGTTTACAAATCAAATGACGGAGGCAAAACATGGGAAAATATATTATTTCTAAATAATTCAACAGGCTGTGCAGATTTAGCAATGGATCCCTCTGACCCAAATACTTTATATGCGTCAATGTGGGAATTTAGAAGGACTGCATGGTCATTTAATTCTGGTGGTGAGAATAGTGCTTTATATAAATCAACTGATGGTGGGAAAAATTGGAATAAAATTCACAAAGGATTTCCTAAGGGAAAATTAGGAAGGTTAGCCATTGGAGTTTCTGAATCTAACCCTCAAACTTTATACACAGTAATCGAATCTGAAAAAAATGAAGACAAAGGACTATATAAGAGTGTTGATGGTGGAGAAAATTGGGAACAAAAAAATAATGATTTTGGTATTACCGTAAGACCATTTTATTTTTCAAGAATTGTTGTAGACCCTAAAGATGAAAATGTAGTTGTAAAAGCTGGTTTATTTGGTTCAATCTCTAAAGATGGCGGCGAAACTTTTGAAAATTTGGGTAATATGCATGCCGATATACACGACATGGTTTTTGATATAAACAATTCTGACATTATGTATGTAGGAACAGATGGTGGTGTGTATAGATCTTGGAATAAAGGAGTTACAATGGAAATTGTTGAAAATCTTCCGCTTTCTCAGTTTTATCACATCAGTGTAGATAATGACGAACCATATAACATTTATGGTGGACTTCAGGATAACGGTTCATGGTATGGGCCGTCATTTGCAGCAGGGGGAATTTCAGCTAAACATTGGAATGCAGTTGGTCAAGGAGATGGATTTAGAGTTTTAAGACATCCTACAAAGAATATAATTTACTCAGAAATGCAAGGTGCAGAAAATGTTTGGAGATACGATGTTGAAAATGATTTGGTTAAAACCATTCAACCTTTACCTGTTGAGGGTTATGAAGAATATAGATTTAACTGGAATACTCCAATTGAGATCAGTAAAAATAATCCTGAAAGACTCTATATTGGCAGTCAATATGTTCATAGGTCTGACGACACAGGTAACACATGGGAAATTATATCACCAGATCTTACAACCAATGATCCAGCTAAACAAAATCAAGAAGATTCTGGTGGTCTTTCAATGGATAATTCAGGAGCAGAAAATCATACAACAATCTTTACAATAACTGAGTCCCCTTTAAACGAAGATATTATATGGGTTGGGACAGATGATGGTAATATTCAGGTTACAAAGAACGGAGGTAAAAGCTGGAAAAATGTTATAAAAAATGTTTTCGGAGTTCCAAAAAATACTTGGGTTTATCATATTGAAGCAAGTGTTCATGATGAAAACATAGCTTATGTTGTTTTTGATGGTCATACTTCTGGAGATATGAAGGCATATGCATATAAAACTAATGATCTTGGTGAAACATGGTCTAATATAATTCCTAATAATGATGTTATAGGATTTACAAGAAATATTCAAGAAGACTATGAAAATCCAAATCTGTTGTTTTTAGGCACTGAACTAGGTTTATATATTACGATTAATGGAGGTGGTAATTGGTCTAAATTCACCAAAAATATGCCGCCAGTAGCTGTACATTACATAGACTTACAAAGCAAAACAAACGATCTGGTAATGGGAACTCATGGGCGAGGAGTTATTATTATTGATGATATTTCACCCCTAAGAGAAATAGATGAAAATAGTTTGTCAAATAAATTATATTTCTTTGACAAAGATGATTTTGAAATTCAAGAGTTTGGTGGGTTTTCAGATAGTTTTGGAAGAGAAACTCAGTTTTTTGGCTCTAATCCTTCACTAAGTTGTCAAATTCAATATTTGTTACCTAAAAGACACACATTCGGAAAAATGACTATGGAAATTCAAGATATGAATGGAAATAAGATTACAACTTTAAATCCAGGAAAATCAAAAGGAATCAATACAGTTGATTGGAACTATAACATGAGAACCCCAAAAATAGCAAAAGCTAAAACATTAAGCTTTGGCGGTTTTACCTCCCCTACAGTTCCTGCTGGTGACTATAAAGTTGTTGTTAAAAAAGGAAGAGATACATTTGAAAAAACAATTAGTGTAACTTATAAAAATAACGCAGGATTAAGCACGGAGGAAAGAAAATTACAGTTTAAAACTGTTATGAAGTTATTTAATATGACCGAAGACCTTGCTTACATGGTATACACTATAGATGAATTAATTGCGGATGAAAACACCAATCAAAAAATTAGCTCTAAGCTTGACGAATTGAAAAAATCATTAGTCATAACTACTGGTGACAACTATGTTGGAGCTGCTAAAAAGCAATTAAGAGAGAAAATGGCCGACTTATATTCAAAAGTTGCATCTAGCTATGACAAACCTTCAGCTAATGAATTGGAAAATTTAACACTTATTGAAAATGAAATGAAATTAGCAGAAAAGAAGTATAACAAAATTGTTAAAAAAATAGATTTTGATTTAATTGAAATTAAATCATTCGAAGATTTTGTTAATGAATAAAGACTAAAAAGCCTCATTTATAAAATGAGGCTTTTTTTATTATGTATTTTCTAACTCATCAACCAAGTAAGCCCATTTTTTCTCTAATTGAGAAAGTTTATTTTTTTGTTGTCCATAAATTTCAAAAAAATCTTTTTCACTTGAAAGCTCATTAAATTTAATAGGATCAGACAATTCTAGGTCAATCTTTTTTAGTTTATCACTTAATTTATCTATTTCTTTTTCTATTTTTCTGATTTGGGATTTTAGTTTATTAGTTTTTCTTTTTTTATCCTTATGATCATGATAAGACCCCCTATTACTAATTTTAAGTCTTGAGTTATCCATATTATCATTCTGAGAGATTTCCAACTGTTTAAAATTATTTAAGTTTTTTTCAGAAAGAAATGTATTTACATCTCCGTGATATTCTTTAATTTTTTTATCACTGAACTCATAAACCTTTTGAGTTAAACCTTGTAAAAATTCTCTGTCGTGTGAGACTACTATTAAACTCCCATCATAGTCCATTAAAGCTTGTTTTAAAAGCCCTTTAGAGGTAATATCTAAATGATTAGTAGGCTCGTCCATAACAAGAAGATTATATGGCTTTAATAAGAGCTTACATAATGATACTCTTGCCCTTTCCCCACCAGAAAGAACTTTAATTTTTTTTGAAACATCATCATTAGAAAATAAAAAAGAACCTAAAATAGTTCTAGGATTAACAGTGACAGCTTCGGAAATAGCATTTTCTATTATTTCTAAAATTGTTGAATCTTCATCCAAGAAATCTGCTTGATTTTGAGCGTAATAACCCATTTTAACAGAATGTCCAAGAGTAACATCTCCGATAAAATCTATTTGCCCTGCAATCATTTTTGCCAATGTAGATTTACCTTCTCCATTTTTTCCTACAAATGCAATTTTTTCACCTTTTGCTATTTCTAAACTTATATTTTTTAAGACATCTAAATCGTCATAACTTTTAGATGCTTGATTAATTGTTAAAGATACTTTTCCCGAATGGGGTGCCGGTGGAAAACTAAATTTCATACTACCAATGTCCTCTTTTTCAACATGAATAATTTCAAGCTTATCTAGCTTAGCAATTAAAGTCTGAGCAAAAGCAGCTTTATTTTTTTTTGCCCTGAATTTATTGATCAATATTTTTGTTTCAGAAATAAATTTATCTTGATTTTTCTTTGCTTGAATTTGCTTTTCAATTCTATCTTTCCTAAGTTCTAAATATTTTGAATATTTAACTTTATAATCATTTATTTTAGCAAATGAAATCTCTATTGTTCTATTAGAAATTGAATCTAAAAATATTCTATCGTGAGAAACAAGAATAACAGCTCCAGTATATTTTTTCAACCATTGCTCTAACCAAATAATCGATTCAATATCTAGATGATTTGTAGGTTCGTCAAGAAGTATCATGTCAGGTTTTTGAAGAAGAATCTTAGCAAGTTCTATTCTCATTCTCCAACCACCACTAAATTCAGTAGTTTGTCTATTATAATCATTTTGAGTAAAACCTAAACCATTTAATACTTGACTTATTTCTGATTGAATATCATTACCTCCTAACTGTCGATAACTTTCATCTAGATCATGAAATTCTGAAATTAATCGCAGATAGGATTCAGTTTCATAATCTGTTCTTTCATTAATTTCCTTATTTACAATTTCTAAACGTTCTTTGATTTTATTTAAACGAGTATATGCTGTTTGGGCTTCTTCAATTATAGTTTTACCATCTAAAAAATCGATATCCTGGGTCAAATAACCCATAATCAAATCATTAGGTTTAGAAATAACTCCATGGTTTGGTTTAAGTCTATTTGACAACATGTTTAGTAATGTAGATTTTCCTGCCCCATTCTTACCAACCAAACCTATCTTATCACCTTTATTTACCATAAATGAAATATTGGTAAAAACATCTTGTCCACCAAAATAAAGAGATAATTCATTTACTGAAATCATAAATGCAAAAATAAAGGTTTTTAAATTATGAATAAATGGAATTAATACAGATAAAAATAGTATTTATTTGCAATATTAAATTAACAAAAAAGAGTCACTATTTATGATGACTCTTTTTAAAACATTAAGATTAATTTAGACCTGTTATAAAATTTTAATCTCAATTCTTCGATTTAATTCGTTTATCTCTGGATGATCTAAATAAGGGTAAGCAGGAAAGTCCCAAGCCAAACCTTTTGTTTCAATTCTACTTTCATCAATTCCCATTCTCGTCAAAACCTTTTTTAATGATTCAGCTCTTTCTTTAGAAACTTTTAGATTTAATTTTTTAGACCCTGTTTTGTCTGTATGACCTTCAATCAATATTTTTAATTCCTTCTTAAAATTTAAATATTGAACAATTTGCTCTAATTCTACAGCAAATTTCTCTTCGTCAATTTCGTCGCTTCCAGGGTCAAATAAAATATCTACAGCTATTGAACTTCCCTGGTCTGCAGGAGTTGCAAAAAACGTACTTGAAGTAAGGTTATTACTCTCCAATATATCAGCCATCATTTCAATCTGGATTTCATCTCCAAACATACATGGCGAAAATTCTATTTCATAACTCAAATTTACATCTGCTAATATATTTTCAAATAATTGAGAAAATTCATTTTCATGCCATACTTTATATCTGTTACCTCCAGCATAATATGCAATAGCATTAAGATAATTTTCATCATATTGACTTCCAAAACCAACTACAACTATATTAATATTATTGTTAATTGCTTTTCTTATAACATCGCTAAGAGGAATTTTTACCTCATCAGTGTTAGAGTATCCATCAGTAAATAAAACAATCATCTTCATTTCTGATTCTGTATCTGCTGATATTACATTTACTGCTTGAAACAAGGCATCTTTAATTGCTGTTGATTTTCCGTAACCGTTAAGACCATTAGGAGGAACTAAACTAGAGTATAATTGAGATAAATTTTTTGATGTAATTAAATGATTGATATTCCCTTCACCATCAAATTTATGTATCGTATAAACAGAGTTATTACTAACATCAATATCATTATTATAATTTATGGCATTGTAAACTCCTTGCTGAAGCATATCTGCTCTAACATTACCCATTGAACCGCTATGATCTAAAACAAAAGAAAAATGCCTTTTGACATCTCTTTTTGGAAGAATTCTAAATTTTTTTACTTGACATGAATCTCCATTAGGAGATATAAGTCTTATACTTTTAATGTCATCTTTTGTTATGTTACTAACATATCTTTTGTAATTATAATCACCAATTTGAAATGAAAAGTAACCTTTTCCAGGTGATATTCTCGGATACATTATTCTTAATTCTATTTCAGGTTTTCTGTTTTTTTGAATATCAAAATCAAAAAAGGTGTCACGATCTGCCGTAACAATTGGGTTAGTGTATATATAATTATCTGGCTGTTTATGTTTATTTATTTTTTTTTCGTGTCTTTTTTTATTTTTATATCGAAATAAATTTTTTATAAAATCTTTTACTTTGTCAAAAGCTTCTTTAGCTACATTATCTATCTCTTTTAATCCTTTACCAACAAAAGTTTTCGGCTGATTTTGATTATTTTCTATTTCTTGTGCATTAACAGAAAAGTTAAATACAAAAAAGACAACTAATAGAATTTTTAAATTATACATTTTAATAAATTTACCTAATATACCTTGGACATCCAAAACAATTTAAACCTTCGCCTCCCTGCCAAGAGATTGACAATTCGTAAACCCCTCCATCTCTACCAATTTTTGAGGTATTAAAACTATAGGAATAACCAAATCTAAAATTCTCCCATGTAATGCCTGCTATAGCATTAATAGAGGTTAAAAAGTGACTATTTGGGTTCTTTCTCATCGGATTTGTTGCAGCCAATAATCCAAAAGTGAACCAATCTTGCGTGTAGTGAGTTCCAAAATCAAGTCGATTATACTCAGATTGTTTCATTCCGTTAAAAACAAATGACATACTTCTATCTCTGTCATATGTGAATATTGGAAGTTCAAGTGAACCATGTATTGAAAAAAACATATCTAGAGGAGAATTACCTTGATATAATAATGATATATTTGGCTTATTTAAATGTTTTGCTGTAATTCCAAACCAAGAATCGACATCAGAATTATAAGTTCGGTATATAAATAATAAAGATGTACTAATATCAAAATACATTATATTGTCCTGTAATAAAGTTGGGTCAATTGATATTGGAGATATTGTTCCGCTAAAAGGATTAATCTGATCTTCCAGTAAAACATTTTGAAAACCATAATCTTTTGCTCCATAACCTATTGAAATACTTGGTCGAAATTGAAAATCTTGATTAAAATCAACTCTATAGGAATAATTTAAATTTAACTGGGTTAAATTATATCTTGTATTAGTTTCTTTATGGTTTAAAATACTAAATCCAATCCCATTTTTCCCATTTCTATCTAAGCTAGTATCAAGATATGCAAATTGTGTATTTATACTGAAATTTAAGGCTGGCCATTGAACCCTATGTATAACTCCGGCTTTTGTATTTTGATAAGCACCTGTAAATCCAGTATTCAGAACTTCTGGAATATTATAAAATTGAGTAAATATTGGATCTTGAGAATATCCCAAACTAAGTTTTAAAAAAATCAATAATATTAATATTCTTTTCATCTTATTTTACTAATGTAATTGGACCATCTAATTCAATTTCTTTTCCGTGAATTGTAATAGCCCTAACTATAATTATATAATTACCATTTTCAGCTGGTTTTCCATTTATATATCCGTCCCATCCATAAATTTCATCAGTTGTAGATTCAACATATAGCAATGAGCCAAAAGTATCATAAATACTCATTTCAATGCTAGACATACATTTATACCAAGGTCTAATAGTGTCGTTAATTCCATCCCCATTTGGTGTAAATGTATTTGGAAGAATCAATCCATATCCATTTGAAACTTCTATTGTTTCAATATAAGTATATATACAACCATAAGGATATTCAACAGTTAAAGTTACATCATAAGTCCCATTGTAATTATAAATATGTGTTAGATTTTCAAATCCAGAAATAGGAACCGTACCATCACCAAAATCCCATATTATATTTAAATAATCACCCGAAGAAATATTTGTAAAGTTAACTACATCGCCAATTCCGATGACATCACAGAATTCTAATCCTTCAGAATCAAAATTAAATCCTGGAATACCAATTTCTTCTAAATTTACATCTATAACAATTTGCTGACCATTACAGCCTAGAGAATCTATAATATCTGCTGTGTAAAAACCATTTTGTGAGGTTGACATTATCTCCCCGTTATCGCCGGAAATTTCACCCCCAGACCAATTAATTATATATGGCGGAACACCTCCTGAAATTACAAGTTCTGTTGTCTGAAAAGGTATTCCTGCATCACAGTCAGCAGTAAAACTAGTGATTAAATCAGCCTGAATTTCAGACGGTCTGAACAGTTCGTATTGTGCGATAGCTTCACATCCTTCAAAATCAATTACATTAACAGCATAATTTCCTGCAGGAATATTTGTTAAATCTTCAATAGTTTGATCGTTACTCCATTGTACTTCATAAGGTTGAGTACCTCCAATAATCTGCAGGTCTATGGAGCCACTATTTACATCATCACAATCTAAAGGATTTTGAATAATGGCATTTAATACTAATTCTTGAGGTTCAATAATTATAAAGGATTCTGTTATTGAACAATTATTACCTGATGAATCTTCAATTAAAACAGTATAAGTACCAGGTGTTAAATTATTTCTTTCTTCTCCAGCACTAAGATCATCATCCCATGTAACAAAAATTGGATCAATACCACCATTTATATTTAAATTTATATAACCATCTGTTTCTCCAAAACAAGAAATATTTGAAAATACAGGATCGATATAAAATACTGGAGCCTCAAGTATTTCAATACTAACAATTTTTTCACATTCATGTGAATCTATCACAGTGACATCATAAATTCCTGCCGACAAATTTGACTGTATTGGGCCATTTCCTAAATTAGTCCAGAAAATATCATAAGGCTCAACTCCACCTTGAATATCTAAACTAATTGATCCGTCATTAGATTGATAACAAGAATTATCAGTTGTTGTATAAGTAATTGATAATTCTTCAGGTTGAGTAATTTCATA
>CERK01003954.1_pt1 | contig 9931 bp, 13 predicted proteins | sample 530771 | NCBI WGS metagenome assembly CERK01 (sample SAMEA2620950, study PRJEB7988) | marine metagenome | biome: marine biome (ENVO:00000447); feature: deep chlorophyll maximum layer (ENVO:xxxxxxxx); material: "saline water (ENVO:00002010), including plankton (ENVO:xxxxxxxx)" | depth 30 m
CCAGCTAATTCATTTACCAATGGGTCTGAACTATTCATTAAACTTTCAATAGAATTCAATGCATCAACATAATTGGATTCTGCAATTAAAATTCTTGCCAAGCTCACTCTAGAAATTTTATTAACTAGCGAATTGCCAAAAAATCCACTAGAAGTATCAACTAATTTATTAAAGAAGTATTTGCTTTCATTTAATTGAGAATTTGCAGCAAGTGCTGATGCTTTTTTAAGCATTGCGAGTTGAGCAAAACCAGTAGATGAATACTCGCTAATTAGAATATTAAATGATTCATTCTCATTAATCACACTATTATCCTCAGCAGAAATCTCTTCTATCCATTTATCGTAAACAAGTGCTGCGGAACTATTTTTAGAATCTTGTGAATATTTAATGGCATATGATCCAACGCCTATAACTGAAATAGATATAATTACAGAAAGTATTAAGTTTCTGTAATGTTTAAAAAAATCAACTATCGCGAGTAGTCTTTCTTCATCATTACTATATTCAGCCATCATTATTTCCTTAATATTTTTGTTAGATCTTTTTATAAAAATCTATACATTCTGTAATGCTCATACTCACTTGCTCAGTATCATCTCTTAGTGATTTAACAGTAACTGTTTTATTAGTCATCTCTTCATCACCAAAAATAAATGCGTGTGAGGCATTTGTTTTGTTAGCTCTTCTTAATTTAGCTTTAAGACTGCTATCAGTTAAATCCATATCTAATGAGATATTAGAATTGGCATTTCTTAGCTGGTTCGCTATTTTAAATGCTAATGGCGCTATATTACTAGTAGAACTTATAAAGACGAGCTTTTTTTCATTCAAACTAGAAACTGATGATATTGATATTAACCTTTCTAAGCCAATAGCTAAGCCTATTGCCGGCATATTTTTGCCTCCAAGGGTCTGTGCAAGGCTGTCATATCTTCCACCACCAATAAAAGCATCTTGAGCACCTAAATCAGAAGAGCAGGCCTCAAAAACTAAGCCAGTATAGTAATCAAGTCCTCGAACAAGTTTATTATCAATCTCAATTATGCTTTGATCACCAAAAGTTTCTTTGATTGATAAAAGTAGGTCATTTGCGGATTCAGAAATAAAATTACTAAGTGATGGTCCATCTTTTAGAATCTCCTGCATCTTATGATCTTTTGAATCTAAAATTCTTAGTGGATTTTTATTAAGTCTTTCTATATCTTTCTCATCCATCTGATCTTTAAATGGCTGTAAATAATTAACTAAAGAGCTCGAAAATTCTTTTTTTGAATCTTTGTCCCCAAGGTGATTAATTTTTAATTTTGCATTTTTAATATCTAAACCATTAATAATTGAACAAACTAATGCTATTAATTCAAAATCAGACTGTCCTTCTTCATAACCTAAAAATTCAATTCCTGCTTGATGAAACTGCCTATATCTCCCTTTTTGCGGCCTCTCATATCTGAACATTGGGCCCATATACCAAAACTTAGATTGTTGTTGGTCTAATTTTTTTTCAATCACAGATCTAATAACACCAGCTGTTCCCTCAGGTCGTAAACTCAGACTTTGATCATTTCTATCATTAAAAGAGTAAATTTCTTTATTTACGATATCTGAAGTGTCTCCAACTGATCTTTTAAATAAATCTGTATATTCCAGGATTGGGGTCCTTATTTCACCAATTGAAAAAGTTTTAAAGATTTTTTCTAACTTGTTCTCAACAGGAGTCCATCTGATTAAATCATCAGAATAAAAATCTGGCATACCTCTTAATGAATTAATTTTATTCATTTAGCCCCTTACAATAACATTACTATCATTTCTAGATGATAGCTTTTCTCTAACCTGATGCTCAAGTTCATCTATTAGGTGCTCACTAGCAATTTTTTTATCTGGAACACCATCTATGTAGAGTAAATTTTTTGGAGATGCTCCAGTAAGCCCAATATCTGCTGCTTTAGATTCTCCTGGTCCGTTGACATAGCATCCTATGATAGCAATCTCTATATCATCGGAAATATCTTCAAATCTTTCTTCAAGAGCATTTACCACTTCTATAACATTAAAATTCTGTCTTGAGCAACTTGGACAAGCTATAATTTTTACTCCTCGACTTCGTATATTAAGACTTTTTAAGATATCCCAACCGACTTTTATTTCGTCTACAGGATCAGAGGCTAAAGAGATTCTGATTGTATCGCCTATTCCCTCTGATAAAAGCATACCTACACCTATTGACGATTTAACTGTGCCAGATCTATAACTTCCAGCTTCTGTAATACCTAAGTGAAGAGGTTGATCAATAATCTTTGATATCTTCCTGTATGCGTCGACAGTCATTTCAATATTTGATGCTTTTAAACTCATTTTATAATTTTCAAAGTTGAATTTATCTAAAATATCTACATGCCGTAATGCTGACTCTACAAGAGCATCTGCATTTGGTTCGCCATATTTTTTTTGAAGATCTTTTTCCATCGACCCAGCATTAACACCAACCCTTATGGGAACATTATTATCAATTGCAGATTGAATAACTTCTCTAACTCTATCCTCTTTACCAATATTGCCTGGATTAATTCTCAAGCAATCAGCTGTGTCAGCTACTTCTAATGCTATTTTGTAATCGAAATGTATGTCTGCAACCAGAGGGATGCTAACAGCTTTTCTTATTTCTTTAAATGCTGAAGCTTCTTCAAAACCTGGAACAGAAACTCTTACAATATCTGCACCTGCAGCCTCAAGATCGTTAATCTGCTTAACAGTTGACATGACATCACAGGTATTAGTATTTGTCATTGATTGAACTGCTATTGGATTTTTACCCCCAACAAGCACGCCGCCAACATTTACTATTTTTGTATCTTTTCTTTTAATCCAGTCACTCATTTTTAAATGTAGTTATACTCACTTTTTGTTCATTTGCGCTATCAATAAGATTAATATTTTTACCAGCATAATCAGCAATTACATTATCAATATTCCCTATGATAAGTGTAAAGCTTTTTTTAATCTCTATTTCTAGAATCTCGTTATTATTATATAACTTATAAATCAAAGGTTTTTTATTATCTGCATATATTTCAACCCAGCAAGGTCCTGAAAATATTAATAATAAATTATAGTTATTAGGCATTGGTTCAATCAAAAGATCTTCTTGATCGTTTATGTCTAGAATTTGAGTAACTGGAGCTTCTAATTCAATTTGATCTAAAGCAGAAGTATTATCATTAATTAAACTAAAAGAAATAATTGCGATAAATGTTATAGAAAGTAATATAAATATAATAATTTTAATAAAATTATCTCTTATAAATTCCTCAAATCCTGCTAACTGCATACTTGAAGTCTTAGTAGATGTTGTTTTATCATTTTTTAAGATTTCGTCCTCAGAAAGAGGAAATTTTTCAGTAATTCCTAGGAATTGTGAATATTTTTTATAATAGGCCAGAGCAAATGTTCTTGCAGGAAATATAGAATAATTATCTTCCTCTATGGCCTTTAGGTATTTGATATTAATAAGAATATCTTTTGATATATCCTCCAAACTTAAATTAAGTTTAGATCTTGCCAATTTGAACTTTAAGCCAACTTTTTGTGATTTGAGTTCATTTGGCATATTAAATTCTATTGGATACTTGTATGCTGGATAATGCTTTTTCCCTTGATTGTCTTTTTTAAATTACCTACAAGTTGGCCGCATGCTCCATCAATTGCATCGCCTCTTGTTATTCTGCAAGTTGTAATATACCCCTTATTTGCCATATAGTTTTTAAATGCATAAATGCTTTTATTTGTTGATCTTTTATATTCACTTCCTTCAAACGGATTAAATGGAATCAAATTAATTTTGCATGATAAATTTGCCAAGATCTTTGAGAGGCTTGCTGCATGCTTTAGCGAGTCATTGATACCATCTATTAAAATATACTCGATGGTTATATTTCTTTTGCCAGTCTGCTTGGACAAATAATTTTTACAAGAATTAAGCAAATCTTTTATTGGATACTTTTTATTGATTGGAACAATAATATCCCTAAGTTCGTTTTCAGCAGCGTGAAGTGAAATTGCTAAAGAAACATCTGTTAAATCAGCTAATTTATTTATTTGAGGAACTATTCCAGATGTGCTGATAGTTATTCTTTTTCTTGAAAGACAATAAGCTATTTGATTTCGCATGATTTCAACTGATTCTAAAACAGGATCAAAATTCAATAACGGTTCACCCATGCCCATAAAAACAACATTGGTTATTGGTGCTTCCTGTCTGTCATAAAAATTAGCAAGCCAAACTTGACCTATTATTTCGTCAGAAGTTAAATTTTGATCAAATCCTTGAGCTCCAGTAGCACAAAAAGTGCATTGAAGAGCACATCCTGCTTGAGAGGAAATACATAATGTCATCCTTTTCTTTTCAGGAATTCTAACCATCTCAACAGAAGAGCCTGACTCTAACTCAACCAAATATTTCTTAGTGCCTTCTTCAGATGTAAGAACGCTTTTAACAGTTGGCGTCTTTAATATAGCTATATTTTTTAATCTTTCTCTTAGAGATTTATTAAAGTCAGTCATCATTCTAAAATCTAATTCACCTTTTTGATGAACCCATTTTAATAATTGCTTAGCTCTAAAAGCAGGCTCATCAATATCTTTAAAAAAAACCTCTAAAGATTTTTGAGAATAGCCTAATAGATTAGTTTTATCTTGCAAAATTATCTTGAAGTGATCTCTTCTTGATTAAAAAAGTAGTCGATCTCTCGTTCAGCACTTTCTGGTGAATCTGAACCATGAACTGCATTAGCATCAATACTTTTTGCAAAGTCTGCTCTAATTGTTCCTGGATCTGCTTCTAAAGGATTCGTACTTCCCATTAATTGTCTGTTTTTCATTACGGCATCTTCACCCTCTAAGATCTGGACAAAAACTGGGCCAGATGTCATAAACTCTATTAATGCTGGAAAGAAAGGTCTGTCTTGATGTTCTGCATAGAATCCTGATGCCATATCATCAGATAAAGATACTAACTTGCCTGCTATTATCTTTAATCCATTATCTTCAAATCTTGATAAAATTTTACCAATTACATTTTTAGATACAGCATCTGGTTTAATAATTGAAAGTGTTCTTTGTATAGTCATATTAATCCTTATTAAAAAATTTTCGCTATTATAAGAGACTTATCTGTATTCTTCTATCCATGTCATTTGAATAGCTTCAAGAATTTGTTCATTTGACCTGGCTGGATCTCCCTTAAAACCCTCTAATGCACATACTTTTCTATGAAGATCTGGAAAACTAATCCATTGTGGGTCAATATCAGGAAAACTATCATATAACTCAATAGCTATATCGTTTATATCAAGCCAATCTAATTCAGTCATTAATGATCCTCTGAAACCATATTAATATTATACTTTGGAAGTTCAATTTCTATATCTTCATCAATTGGGGGGATAGCTTGACAACTCAATCTTGATGTTTGTTCAAGACCCCAGGCTTTATCTAACATATCCTCTTCTATATCGCTTGCATCTTCAAGACTATCGAAACCTTTTCTAATAATGCAATGACAAGTTGTGCATGCGCAAGACATTTCACAGGCATGCTCTATTTTAATTCCTTCCCTTAATGCAGCTTCGCAGATAGTTTCTTCTGGGAGACTTTCAATATTTGCTCCATTTGGGCAAAGCTCCTCATGGGGCCAAATTTTTATCTTTGCCATAGCTTATATGGTGAAACTTTCTCCACAACCACAAACAGCTTTTGCGTTAGGATTTTCAAACTTAATTCCTTTATTTAAGCCATCTTCAGAGTAATCTACTAATGTACCTTTAAGGAATGAAAGGCTTTGTCGGTCTATAAAAATTTTACAATCATTTTTCTCAAAAACTTTATAATCTGATTTAATTTCATCAACAAAATCAAAAAAATACTCATATCCTGAGCACCCTGCTTTTCTAACACCTATTTGAATCCCAAGACCATTTCCTCTTTTAGCTAAACTACTAGTAAAATGCTCGATTGCCTTATCAGAGAAATTTAGTTCAGTTGGTTTGAAAATTTCCATCGGAATTCTTTATTGCTTTGATTCGAAATCTTGAATGGCCTGCTTAATAGAATCCTCAGCTAAAACCGAACAATGAATTTTAATAGGTGGTAACTCTAAGGCGTCAACTATTTCTTTATTTTTTATTTCTTTAGCTTCTTCTAGAGTCATCCCTATAAGCATTTCTACTAGCTCACTTGATGAAGCAATTGCTGATCCGCAACCATAAGTTTTAAACTTAACATCTTTGATAATATGTGTATTTCCTTTCTGCTCGCATTTAATTTGCAGTTTCATGACATCACCACATGCCGGTGCTCCTACCATACCAGTACCTACATTGACTTCTTTTGGATCAAATTTTCCAACTTTAAATGCTTGAGGATTATTTAATGTGTTCTCAAACTTATCTACTACTTTTTTACTATATGCCATTTTATACTCCTATAAGTATTTTTAATGTGTTTCCCACTCTACTGCATCAAGATCTATACCATCTAAATGCATTTCCCATAGAGGAGATAATTCCCTTAATCTTTCAACTACATTGCCTAGAATTTTTATTGTTCTATGTACTTCGGCCTCTTCTGTAAATCTTCCAAATGAAAATCTAATAGAACTATGCGCTAATTCATCCTTTCTTCCCAGCGCTCTTAAAACATATGAAGGTTCAAGACTTGCTGAAGTACAGGCTGAGCCTGAAGAAACAGCTATATCTTTTAAACCCATAATAAGAGACTCGCCTTCAACAAAATTAAAACTTATATTAAGAATATTTGGAACCTTATTATTAACATCTCCATTAATATAAGCATGCTCTATCTTCATAGCTTCTTTTAAAAAAGTTTTATGAAAATTATTAATTTTCTTTATATCGCTGCTCATTTCAATTTGCGCAATTCTAAATGCTTCACCCATTCCAACTATCTGATGAGTTGCAAGAGTTCCCGATCTCATACCTCTTTCGTGACCACCACCATGAATAAGTGCTTCAATTCTTACTCTTGGCTTTCTTCTAACATACAAAGCTCCTATACCTTTGGGACCATAGGTTTTATGAGCAGAAAATGACATCAGATCAACAGGTAAATTGGATAAATCTATTTCTACTTTTCCTGTGCTTTGTGCAGCATCTACATGAAAAAATGCTCCATGATTTCGAACAATGGCTCCAATACCTTCTAAATCATTTAGAGTTCCAAGTTCATTATTTATATGCATTATTGAAACTAAAATAGTATTCTCTTGCAATGCATTTTTTATAGCTTCAGCAGAAATAATACCTCCTTCATCTGGATCTAAGTATGTAACCTCAAACCCTTCTCTCTCAAGCTGCCTGCATGGGTCTAAAACTGCTTTATGTTCAATTTTTGAAGTAATAATATGATTGCCTTTAGACTTATAAAATCTTGCCACTCCTTTAATAGCTAAGTTGTCTGCTTCGGTTGCACCGGAAGTCCAAACTATTTCTCTTGGATCACAATTAACAAGATTTGCAACATGTGATCTAGCTTCCTCAACAGCCTCATCTGCAGCCCAACCATATCTATGAGACCTTGAAGCTGGATTTCCAAATTCTCCTTTGGGAGTAAGATATTCCATCATCTTGCTTGCAACTCTAGGATCTACAGGGGTTGTAGATGCATAATCTAAATATATTGTTGGTTCATTAACTGATTTCATCAAATTATCTCCTTAACTTGAATATGAGAATTTTCATTTTGTATTAAATGTGAAATTGTTACATTACTTAAAAAAGAGTCAACAACTTCGTTCAACTCACACCATAAATTATGAGCATTGCACTTTTTGCCATGATGACATGAAGAGGACCCATTACAACTTGTAGCATCCAGATCCTCATCAACTGCATCCATAATATCCTTTATAGATACTAAGAATGGATCTTTAGCATAAACATAACCACCTTTTCTTCCTCTAACACTCTCTACAATTCCAGCAATTCTTAGTTTTCTAAATAACTGCTCAAGATATGTTATTTCAATATCTTGGCGTATAGATATATCTGAAAGTGCTACCGGGCCTTGATTCTGAAGTGTACAGAGTTCAGTTAGCGCATTTACAGCATATTTGCTTCTTGTGGTGAGTTTCACGCGCCAATTATAGATACCTGACTTATTTAGTCAAGTTTAATGTTCATGCCCAATCTGTCTGCAACTTGATGATATGATTCAACAACATCGCCGAGACCTTGTCTGAATCTGTCTTTGTCCATTTTTGCTAATGTTTCTGTATCCCAAAGCCTGCATCCATCTGGAGTGAATTCATCAGCAAGTAAAAGTTTTCCATCACATATTCCAAATTCAACTTTAAAATCAACTAAGATTAAATTGCTGCTTAAGAACAACTCTGAAAGTATTGTATTAATTTTTAAAGTTACTTCTTTCATTTCTTTAATGTGTTCTTCTTTGGCCCAACCAAAAGATAATATATGCTCATCAGTAATTAATGGATCTCCTAGATCATCATCTTTTAAAAAGAATTCAAATAATGGGGATTCAAGAATTAGCCCATCTTCTGTTCCAAGCCTTCTGCAAATTGATCCCGTAGCTCTATTTCGAACAACGCACTCAATAGGAAACATCTCTAATTTATGAACTAACGAGTCTGTCGAATTTAATACTTCTATATGGTGGGTTTCAATACCTTTAGTTTCGAGATGCTCCATGATGAATGCATTAAACTGATTGTTAACCGATCCCTTTCCAAGAAGTGCTTCTTTTTTTTTGCCATCAAAAGCTGAAGTATCATCCCTGAAGTGCATTATTAATTGATCAGATGAATCTGTTGTATATAAAGATTTAGCTTTACCTGTAGTTATTTCATTTATTTTATTCATTAGCTTAGTGACTCGTTTATTTTAGATAATAATGTTTCAGCATCTTCAATGCTTCCGTTTACTGCCTTGGCGGTAATGATGGTTTTTACACCGCTAGATTTAACTTGGACTTCAAAAGCAGCCTCTTCGCCAAGAATAAGACCCTCTTCATTTTCTTCTTTACCAAAAGATAAAAAAGAAAAGAATCCAGGTTGAGTTTCGCTAGCATAACTAACGTAAAAAACTCCTTCATCTCTATTTCTATCATTAGTGATTATATTTCCTGCTGTTAAGGCTCTGCTTACTGAAGACCAGGCTCTTTGATAAGACAAATCAAGCTCAATTACAGTTTGTTTATTTTGTGTAAAAATTCTTGCTTTCTTATTTTCATTTAAGCTTTGAGCAGCAAGAGAAGTCCCTGAAAAATTTTCAACGGATGCTGCAATATAATCAACAATCATTTGAAACTCAGGTTTAATTGATTCAACTTCAGTAATATTTTTATTACTGCTATCTAACTGTTTTAAAAATATCTCTGTTGAGGACTCTTTAATTCCATGCTCAATAACCATTTCTAGAGTAGTCTCATTTTCAAAGGCAACTTTTATAACGCCAGATTCCGCATCTGCAGACAGTATTTTATAACTTGACGCTTCCCAGTAATTTTTTGATATTGGCCAAGCAGTAGAGGGGAGAGTTTCGACATAAATCCACATTAATTCACCCAACCGTCTCAATTGAACTTCTGATGCTCCTCCAGATGAGAATACTTGTCTTGGCTTAGGGACATCTCTTGCAACATCATCCAATGCTAAAGATTCTATAGGGTAGTGATTATCCTTATCTATATCATCAAGTGATTCAGGGATGCTTAAGTTAGGTGCTACTTCTTCTTCTAAAAAATCATATTTAGTTTCTGGGAACATGCCTTCTGGTCCAGTTATGTATGAACAAGATTGAATAAAAAATATTGTTGTTAAAAGTTGTAATGCGTTTTTCATATTAGTTTTAATTTTACCATCTCTGACATAATCTTTTCATGAAAAGTTTCATTA
>CERK01020769.1_pt1 | contig 9908 bp, 9 predicted proteins | sample 530771 | NCBI WGS metagenome assembly CERK01 (sample SAMEA2620950, study PRJEB7988) | marine metagenome | biome: marine biome (ENVO:00000447); feature: deep chlorophyll maximum layer (ENVO:xxxxxxxx); material: "saline water (ENVO:00002010), including plankton (ENVO:xxxxxxxx)" | depth 30 m
ATCACAATAATAGAACCACATGTTGAAGTTCTTGAATATACAAGGAATACATTAGAGAAATATTTCTCAAAGGGAGTTATTCGAGTATTTTCAATATCAGATTTTGATTATAATGAAGACTCAGCAAAAGAATTTGACAGGGTACTGATTACAGGTGCTGTAAGAGAAATTCCTGATTTCTTGAATGTCTCTTCACAAGAGGGCTCATTCATTCTAGGACCATTTGGAGGTAATATTCAGCAAAGACTCTTGAAAAAGGAAAAACAATCAGAAGAATGGCTTGACACAGACCTTGGAGGAGTAGTTTTCTCTCCAATGGATACTAGAACCTCAGAAAGAAACCCCCTAGATCCAACAGTACTAGCTGAAGGACTAGAAGATTCTTTTGCGATGATTTCCGAATTGATCGAAATTGATGAAGAAATATTACAAAGTGTAGAAGATTTAATCCAATCATTGAAAGAATTACCAAGAGACATTCCTCTGATTAATGAAAACTCATCCGATGAAGAAATTATCGAGAATCCTGTAATGGATTTGATGATGTCTGAAATGGAGAGATTGGCACCTATTTGGCCTATTATCGAACATTTAATGTCAATTGAATTAGTAAATATATTCCATTCAGAAGATAATGATTCATTTATTAGTGGTGGACATGAAGATTTAGTTCCTTGAATAGGAGTGTTCTTGCACTGATGGCTATTGCGAGTAACGTGCTTAAACCGACTATACGCCAGTTGAGTAATAAAGACATTCGAATAAGGAGACGTGCGGTAAGAAAATTGTTCGAATTAGATGACCCTGCAGCAATCGATGCCTTCATACCAATGTTAAATGATGAAGATGAATGGTTCAGAGGTAAAGCACTGATGGCAATACAAAGATGGGCTTCAATGAAAGAGCTTGATTTAGCAGAAAAACTCTCAGTTTCACCGAAAAGCGAAGAAAGAATTCTAGCCTGTAGAATTGCTCCAAAAGTCGGTAAATCAAGTAAAAAGATTTTACAAAATATGCTCAATGATGAAGAACATCTGGTGAAACAAAATGCTTGGAAAAATATTCTAAATTTGGATGAAAAATATATCCATGAAGCAATAATGAATGAGGATGTCGGGATTCGTGCTTTAGGAATAGAGAAATTAGATGAAAAAGATGATTTAAACTCGGAATTACTAATCAATTTATTCGATGATGAATCCACGAGAATAAGAAAAAAAGCAATTAAATTATTGAGGAAAAGGCCAGATTTATATGATTCAGGAGAACTTGATGAAGCGATAATAAAAGTCGCAGAAGATGATAAAAATATTCAGATTGATGCATTAATAATGCTAATAGAATCCGGAAGAGAGAATAATTTACTTGCCAGAAAAATACCTGACTGGTTAGAAAATGAAAATCCTGAGAGTATTGGATTATTAGTTGAAGCAATTAAGATCCGAGAATGGGAAGATATTGATTGGTTGATTAGTTTGATTATGAAATCGTCTAATGAGAATCTTATTTCTAGGATACTTAGAAGGGAAAATTCGATTCTAGCCAATCAATACAAAATCGAAATTCTTCTTGATGAGGAGAGAAAACCTGCTTTAAGATCGAGAATTATCGAAGATTTATTTGGTAAGAAACAAAATGATGAGATAACTAAAATCATCTACAAACTAGAAAGTAATCAGGATGAATCAATTTCTCAAACTGCAAGAATGTTCAGAGAAAGTACCCCTTGAAACTATATCGCGGGTAATTTCAATCTAGAAAGAGGCACAGCGATTGGAGGTAGATGGTCTGAAAGTCTGTGTCTGCTAGTCTTAGGTGACAATAATTCTCCAGAAAGTGCAGCATTAATCACTTCTTGTTTTGTGATAGATTCTCGACCACAATTAGGCCAAACATCTAATTCGATTAAATCATCTTCAAGATAGTCAATAAATACACAAGGCACACAACTTAGTTCTAATCTTTTAGCGACATGGAATCTATGGTGACCATCTAAAATTGTCCCAGTAGATCTATCAATCAATAATGGCTTAGTGTAGGCATTCCACCTATGAGTCATTTTTTCCAGTTGATCAACTTTTTTTGGTAAGATTTCTTCATGAGGTCTGAGAACCTCAAGTGGGACCAACTCAACCTTCATAGAAGGCCCGAGTAGTGCATTACTGTTAGTTTTGATGCCGAAGATATGATGTTTAGTTACGTTAACGCAGATACATGGACGACCATAAGCTGTACCTCTCCTCAGAGGATAATTTGGTCTTAAATGAACTACGTGAACACGGTGAATCGTGGATTGTAGGAGGTTGGGTTAGAGATGTATTGATGATGAAAAAATCGGATGCAGATTTAGATATTGCGACAGTTCTCCTACCAAAAAAAGTGATGGAAATTTTCCCAAAAACAATCCCAATAGGCGAAGAATACGGGACAGTGATGGTAAGAATAGATGGCTCAGATAAAAAATGGGAAGTGACAACGCTTCGGAAAGATGGAAGTTATGGAGATGGAAGAAGACCTGACAATGTTTCATTTGGAAAAAACATAATTGATGATTTGGCACGAAGAGATTTCACAATTAATGCTATGGCAATAGATAGTAAAGGATTGATTATAGATGAATTTGGCGGGGAAAATGACTTGCAAAATAATATCATTAGATCTGTTGGCAATGCTAATGAACGAATCGCAGAAGATGGACTGAGAATTTTAAGAGCGTTTAGATTCTTAGATTTGGAAAGAAATAATTTGAGGACCTTCGATAGTGATTTGGAAAATGCGATAAATAATAATGTTCACATGTTGGATAAAGTTTCTAAAGAAAGGATAACAGACGAATTAATGAAAATTCTGAATAGTAATAATCCGTACAAGATTTTTTCAAAAATGCAAGAAATGCAAGTCTTACAAAGAATTCTAGGTGATTTATCTGTTGATATTGTTGACCATGGCGAAGTTGAGCCACTAGTAATATTGTCTAAATTTCTAAGAAATAATGACTGTACGGGAGATGAACTATCGGATAAATTAAAAAAATTGTTAAAATTATCAAAAAAAGAAATAAATTTGGTTTCCTTTCTTCATGAACATAGGAATATAAATTTAGATAGAAATTTGAGTAGCCTCAGAAGATTTCGAGTATTATTAACTGAAGAACAAAAACTGATGATATTACAGTATCACAATGATACGTTATTTAACAAAAATATTGAAGAATTAGGCGATGAAGAAATAAGGTTGCAGCCTATCCTTAATGGCAATAAAATTTCAGATATCACAGGGATAAAACCTGGGCCAAGGCTTGGATATCTCAAAGACTGGTTATTTAGAATTCAAATCGAGCAAAATATATTACAAGAAGATGATATGATTGAAGTTCTTAATAGGATAAACTGGAAAGATACTGAAATTGAATCTTGGCCAAAATTATCATGGCCTTAATCAAAGTTCATTGAGATACTCAATATATTCATTCTCATCTAAGTATTGGTCACCATCATAGTCGAATGGTTGTACAATTACGCACCAACCATCAGCATAGGCATCATCGTTAACAAGGTCAGGATTATCTTCAACGTCACCATTTAGTGAAACGATTTTACAAGGGAACGGAGCATTAATCAATAATTTTTCATATTCTGTCGTTACAGTAATCAGTAAGTCATCTAAACCTAATTCATCGCCACTAGTCATAGGAGATGCAGCATCATCATCTTGGGAAACTTCTCCTTCATCATCATCTGAATCTTCAATTTTGAATTCAGAATCATCTTCTGGCTTAGTTAAAATTACTCTAATAATATCTCCAAATTCTGCTCTTACAAACTCACTAAGGCCAATCTTAACCTGTGAATCGCTCTTCTTTTCATCTAATACTTGTAACCAAAGATGCTCAAGAGTATATTTGCGCCCTTGTGCAACACTAAATTCGACATAATCGCTATCCGCCATGGTAATTCTCGACCTGCGCCCAACTGACAACTGTTTTGAATCATTCGATTCATAAAAGATGTTACATTGGCCATTACGAGACATTAACAATACCATTCTCTTCGGAAGGTTAGGTGAGATAGTGGAGTTCATGGAAACAGAAGAACAAAGTATGATTCGAGAAATGGTTCGTAGCTTTGCAGAAGAGGTATTAGCACCAACTTGTCTTGAAAGAGATAGAACTGCTACACCTCCTTTGGATGAATGGCAAAAGTTCTGCGAATACGGATTACAAGGAATTACAATTCCTGAAAAATATGGAGGAAGTCCTGTAGATGATATCTCTGAAGCAATCATAATTGAAGAGTTGGCAAGAATCGATCCCTCTTTTGCAGTAATGTTTTGTGTTCACGTAGGATTGTGCGCAAAAACAATTGAATTACATGGTAATGAAGAACAGAAGCAAAAATATCTCACTAGACTTGCAGGTAATGAAATTGGAGCTTATTCCCTTTCTGAAGCAGGAGCAGGAACAGACGCTGCTGCAATGGTATGCAAGGCTAAAAAATCAGATGATGGGAAGCATTTCATAATCAACGGAGAGAAAATGTGGGTTACTAATGGCAAGAGTGCAGATATCTACGTTCTATTCGCAAAAGATGTCGACCATCCAGATTATGGTGTCAAAAAGCATGGTGGAACAACTGCATTTATTGTTGATTCATCAATGGAAGGATTTAGCGTTGGTAAGAAAGAAGAAAAATTAGGTATTAGATCTTCGGACACATGTGTTTTACTTCTAGATAATTGTAAGGTCCCTGTTGAGAATGTTTTGAAAGGAATAGGGGAAGGTTTCCCAATTGCAATGAATGCACTTGATAATTCTAGAATTGGTATTGCCGCACAGGCATTAGGAATTGCACAAGGGGCATTCGAGTCTGCATTGAATTACTCCCATGAGAGACAATCATTCGGTAAACCGATTGCTCATCATCAAAGTATTGGAAATTATCTTGCAGATATGGCAACACAGATCGAAGCCGCTAGGATGATGGTTTACAAGGCATCATGGGCTAAACAGCGACATTATGAAGAAGGCGGAGATAGGCATACTAAAGAGGCAAGTATGGCTAAATTATTCGCAGGAGATACTGCAATGTGGGTTTCTGAAAGAGCCGTACAAGTATTAGGAGGATATGGATACACAACTGATTTCCCTGTTGAAAGATTCTTTAGAGATGCAAAAATTACTCAAATATATGAAGGAACACAAGAAGTTCAAAGAATTGTAATTAATAGAGCAATTAAACCCTAATTATTCGAACCAAGAATATTTTCTTTGGCCTTCTAAGACATCGTCCCCACCAACTGAAACTAAAGCAAATTCATTTTTAGGTGATAAAATAGATTTTTTTGCTGTTCCTCGATGAAGTGATTCGTAAATTTCTTTGTCGATTGGGTGTCTATCTTCAAGTCTTTCAAACAGATTGAACCTCTCAGCAATTTGTCCCCATTCTGGTTGAATTATACCTTCGAAAACCTTAGCTTTAGCACCGGAACCATATCCACATAAGCCAATTCTCTCACCAACCATCTTTTCATTTTCTAGATGATCTGATTCTAATGTAGACATTAATGCCAAGAAAATCGAACCAGTATATTGGTTTCCAACTAGACTTGAGGCTCTCTGCGCTTTCTCAATCCTAGCATCCACGAATTCTTTGAACATAGATGTTTTAGAAATTAGTCGACGATATTGGTCGTTAGCCTTTTCAAACTCTTCATATCCTTCTGCAGTATTCTCAAAATCATCGGGTAGTGGTTCGTCACCAATTTCTTCTATTATCTCATTCCACAGAGGCAAGTGTCTTCGATCATGTCTGAATACATCTGGGAACATTCTTTTCCCTTGGAAAGCATATGGCAGATGAACAATAATTCTTTTCCACTGCTCTGTTAAGATATCATCATCTTCCGGATTATACCTTCCTGAACGAATTGCTTCAATTCTAAAATTGATAAATGCCTGTTTAACAGATTCTGAATAACATCGATTGGAGAATTGCCCATCAAAAACAGGAGTGTCTTTGTGGATTTTCAGAGTTTTCGACTCAAAGAGAATATTGTCTTTCAGAGACGATATAGGCAAAACATCAAGAATTTTCTCTACTAATCCAGATTTCCTAGGTTCTTCACCTGCTTCTTCAGCCAAATCAAGAACATTTTCAACTACAGTTTTCATATCCACTTCTCTACGTGGTTTGAAAAAGTCATGAACTGGCATTGTTGAAACACCCCAGTTATCAGGAATTGCAATTAATCTTGGATTATGGCGAATTAATATCGCTCCTCCACCTGCACCTTGTGTATACTCACCTGATGATTCAAGATCATACTTGGCATTATCTGCAAAGACCACAATACCTATTCTATCTTGAGATTCTCCTCCCCTAGCTACCCAATCTAATGTATTGTGCATTGCATCAACTGCACCAATACATGCAAATGTCAAATCCACTACATCACAATGTCTGAAGCAATCCTCACCAAACTGTTTTTGATATCTCTGTTCTAACATATCCATGATGTATGTAGCAGTGGGTTTAGCACCGTCAAGAGCAGATTCTGTACCTAGATAAATTCTTCCAATTTTATTCGGATCAAGATTGTTTCGATCAATTAAACGAGCACAAGCATTGGCCCCCATTGTGGCAGTATCTTCATGTACATCTGGAATAGCCATTGCTTTAAGTCCAAGTCCACGGTTTAATTTTCCAAAATCAGCTCCACGGAACTCTGCAAAATCTTCCATTGCAAAGTATAGTTTAGGGAAATGTATGGCTATATCGTCAATTCCTACCTCAGTCATAGCAATCTTCAGACCTCGCGCAAAGCAAGGGGGTTATGATACCTACTGTGAAATTGAGTTTTAGTTGGCGATTATTAAAACGCATCACTGCGAGCCAGTGATTTTATTCATGCTATCTAATAGCTCATTATTGTCAGAAAAATACTCTGAAATTGGATTTAATACATCTGCTAAACCTCTAGCCACTGCCATTTTTGCATCGAAAGGGTGTACTTCGCCACTATTAATTGCTGAAATTAAATCATCAACATTCTCCCATGTTGAAGGTGAACCAAACTCAGGTTTTGGTTCAATTTTTAATTCTCCATTCCTCGGAAGAATAACATGTCTTATAATCTCATAAACTGATGAATTATCATTCCCTATCTCTAAAAATGCTTTACGCAATTTCTTCTCTAATTTTTTCGGACTATCATGTAATAATATTGCATTATTTGGATCAGATTTAGACATTTTATGATCATAAGAATCCATACGACCACTTGCTCCTTTGAGTCCAGATAACATTGGAGTATGGATACAGGTTGCTTTAATCCATTTATTTCTATCTGCTACTTCCCTCATGTACATGTGAGCTTTTCTCTGATCCATGCCACCAAGAGCTATGTCTATTTCCAGTTCAAAAATATCTGCTGCTTGTAATGCAGGGTAGAAAAAAGCAGACAAATCATGATCAGAAGAATCCTCATCCCTTCCCATAATACTGAAAGTTCTCCTGACTCTGGAAAGACTCATATTTTTTGAACATCGTAATACCCTTTCCCAATATTTACCAGAATCCATCATCTCAGATGCTCGAATGAATCTCAACTGACCTGGGCCCTCACCTTCCTCAGGAAAATTAAGAAGAACTCTGAATACATCTGACATATATTCTGCTGCCATAGATATTTTATCCATATCTCTCGAAAACTTATCATTGACCCATGCATGCCAATCAGCTAGTAAAATTGTAACATTAACTTCCTCGTCCAATAAGTTCTTGATTGCCTCTGCCAATACCATCCAACCAAGATGTGCTTTACCACTAGGTTCTAGGCCAATGTATGCATTTAGTTGATCGCTTCCAGAATGGCTCTTCCCACCTGAAATAACTTTTACCACATGATCTATTCCAACAATTTCTTCACAATTACCAAACATTTTATTTATTTTAGAACTCGTCTCATCATCAAGATCTGAAAGAGAATCTGAGTTCATTTAATCACCAAATTATTTGAATAACTTATCTAATTTCTCACCACGGCCTGCAGCTCTTGTATTCTCACCTTCTTCCAATGCTGTTTCAATTTCGGCAATCAATTCCTCAGCCTGAGACTTTTTCTCATCTGAAACATTCTTTGACATCTTCATAAAATGACGTGCAGCACTTACAGAAGATTTGGCTTTAGATGCCTTTTTTGCCCATTCTTTGGCTTTATCTCCACGTTGTTTAGAATTGTAACCCGTTGCTTCATCTAAGAACTGGGTCCATCTCTTACGACTATCTTGTGCAATTTTCATAGCCTCAGGGTCATCAAAATTAGGAGGGACATTCTTGACATCTATCACTAGAGCACCGGTTTCTGAAAATCTCCCCTCAATAGAAGTCATGATATCATGAGAACCAGTAAAGGAACCATCATCATTCGCTTCCACATTCTCAAAATATTTAGCAGCCAATGCCGCCAAACCACCATCTGCATTAATTTGTTTCATCAATCCTCGCTTAACGTCGAATCTCTCCATGAGTGCAGCGAAAAGTAATTGCTTATTCAATACTGCGAGAGAAAGATAACCGTATTAGACAATAAACAGGGCTAAACCTAAATCCGTTTTCGCGAGACTATGGCTGCATTACGGACAATAGTTGTTAGTTTGATGATGACTCTAGTATTGGCGACTCCAATTGTTAACGCAGAGTCTGCTGTTGAACTTGATGCAATTATTCATCTGAGTGAAGATGATTTAGGAATAAAAGGAATCGCAGAAAACCCTGAAAAGGATAAAATTTTAATCTTTGGAGAAGATGGATATGCTAATATCATATCATCAAAAAATCCTGAATCTCAAGTTCTGCTTGCAGCAAGTGATAATCAGACGATGAGGGATGCGGACTGGCACCCTGGTGGTGGTACAGCATTATTAGTTGGAGATGAGGGGATGATTCTGCGATTCGCTGCAGATGATTATTCACTTACACAGGCTGGGGAAAAAATGAATTTCGGCCAGACGGATTTGAATGCTGTTGCATGGAATACTGCTGGATCATGGGCCTATGTAGGGGGGGATGACGGATGGTTATGGAGAGTTAGAGCTGAAGGAGATGGAGGACTCGATTCTCACGTAATAGAAGGAAGAGGAGAGGGAGATATTACTGATATTGATTGTCATGACGACGTAATGATGTGTGTAATTTCCTCAGTAACTGACGGGATTGGTATAATCGATAGGAATCATATTCTAACCTGGATTGGAGGTAATTTCTACCCTTGGACTAGCGTTATTTGTCCTTCGAACTATTATTTGTCTTGTGTTTCAGTTTCCAGCAGCCAAGAAATTGGCATCATACAATTACATTCTTCAAATGCTGTTGAAAGCGAATTAACTGTAAGTACAATCAATGGAATTGAAGGACAATTCACTAATCTAAATCATCAAAATGATGCAAGATCTCTAATCATAGTTGCCCCATTTTCATTGCTAGAGCATGATATTAGTAAAAATGCCACTTTCCCATGGTTAGATAATGTAGATGCTCAAGAATTTAACATTGAAATTTCTGGTGAAAGAATAATTGGGACATGGAGTAGCGGTGAAAACAGTGGATGGTTGATTACCAGTCGTGGCACTGTGGTAGAGTTTCATTCAACAGAAGAAGGAAGTGAAATCGGGATAATTCTTGGAGGTATAGTGGGATTCTTAATACCGTTAACAATCGGAATGTTAGTTCTAACATTGGTTTACACAGCATCACCAAAAATGCAATACTGGATGACAATGAAGTTCGGTAGTAGGCAAGAAAAAAGAGATGCAAAAAGGAAAGGAAAAGGGAAAAGATAGCCCTTGATTTTGACTGGGCTTATCAGGAACATTCATGTGGCCTCTATTATCGCCCGCAAATGAGAATTAT
>CERK01005318.1_pt1 | contig 9906 bp, 8 predicted proteins | sample 530771 | NCBI WGS metagenome assembly CERK01 (sample SAMEA2620950, study PRJEB7988) | marine metagenome | biome: marine biome (ENVO:00000447); feature: deep chlorophyll maximum layer (ENVO:xxxxxxxx); material: "saline water (ENVO:00002010), including plankton (ENVO:xxxxxxxx)" | depth 30 m
CAGTTCTAACCAAGAGTGATAAATTATCAAAAAATAAAGTAGCTCAAGCTGTTGCTAAAGTATCTAAGGACTTGGGTGGCATAGATACATACGCGGTATCTTCTAAAGATATAATTGGTTTTATAAAACTAAGCAAGCTACTTCTATCGTACTGATCAATAGTTTTTATTCAGCCTGTGATAAGTAATTATTAATTGCTTTTAAAAATTTCTTATCTTTAGCTCTCTTTTTAGCAAATAATAAAGCTTCCCTTCCCCGCTCAATATCACCTTCCATAAGATATGAAGCGCCTAGGTAGAAGTATGATAAATTTATTAAGTTATTAGCATTTTTATCTTGAGCGTCACTTCGACTCCCCAATTGTATGACAGAATTATTAATCTTAGGAGCCAATGCAATAATGCCTTTATAGTCTTCCACTTTAAATAGTTTCTCAACAATAATGGCAACTGCTGATATTTCTAAGGTATTACGAAGACTTTTAATCCTGGAATCTCCATAATCAATATTAAGAAATCTATTAAAATGCTCAATAGCTAAAGCGTCTTGGTTTTTTAGTGCGTATATTTTTCCCAAGAAAAAATTTACGTCTTCATAGCTTGAGATAAGCTCTAAAGATTTTTTTTCTGCCTTATCTAGCTTTTTGCCAGAAATCCAACTTTGAATCAGGTAAAGATCTCTTGATGGTATATTTAATATAGATTTAGTTTGATTCTTCCCGCCCCCCATTTCGTATCGAAATCTATATGTAACATTATCGACCTCTACAGGAATTCCATTAACCTGTGTGGGTCTATATCTAAGTTTTTTTGCAGCTTTTAACGAAGAGGCATTAAAGGTTAAGCAATCTCTCATGTTATCTATTCCGCTATAAATATCTCCACATTTGCCTTCTACGACTATTGCATTTTCTGTAGTTCCTTTTTTAGTGACCGTAAAACTAATAATTGCATAGCCTTCTGTGCCTTTTCTTCGAGCTGCTGATGGATATTTAGCCTGAACAAAGGACAGGGGTTTTAGATCTTTCTCCTTAGCAATTTTTTTATAAGTGTCTGTAAAAGCCTCACTTGAAGTAATTAATAATAAGAATGATATTTGATATAGAATAATTTTTAATTGCATCTTAGTGAGCTTCGTTCCAGTTAGAGCCTATAGATGCTTCGACAATTAAAGGAATATCTAAATCAACTGCGGCTTCCATAATTTCTTTTACTTTACCTAGAACTTCTTCTGATTCTGATATATTGGCTTCAAGTATTAACTCGTCATGAACCTGCATAATCATTTTAGTTGTATCTGAAGCCTCATTAGCTATCCAAGTATCAACATCAAGCATAGCTTTTTTAATAATATCTGCTGCTGAGCCTTGAAGAGGTGCATTAATAGCTGCTCTTTCGGCGGCTTGTCTTCTGAGGCCATTAGCTGCGTTAATTTCATTAACATAAAGCCTTCTACCCATGATGGTCTGAACATAAAGATCTTTTTTAGCCTCTGCTCTAACATTATCCATGTAGTCTCTAACCCCGGTATAACGTTCAAAATAAGTATCTAAATATGATTGTGCTTCTGCTCTCGTAATATCAAGCTGCTTTGTTAGGCCAAAAGCAGACATGCCATACATGAGTCCAAAGTTTATTGCTTTTGCACTCCTTCTTTGATTAGAGTCAACATCTTTGATATCAACTCCAAAAATTTCTGCTGCAGTTGCTGAATGAACATCTAGATCATTATTAAAAGCATTAGTTAAATTCTTGTCGCCTGATAAATGCGCCATTATTCTTAATTCTATTTGTGAGTAGTCAGCTGAAATAAGCACATTCCCTTTTTCTGGAACAAAAGCTTCTCTTATTCTTCTGCCCTCAGAAGTTTTAATAGGAATATTTTGTAAGTTGGGTTCTGTTGAGGAAAGTCGTCCAGTAGAAGTGACTGCTTGGTGATAAGAAGTATGAATTCTCTTAGTCATAGGATTTTCCATCGCTATAAGACTGTCAGTATACGTAGACTTAAGTTTTGCCAGTGTTCTGTATTCTAGAATAACTTTTGGCAGGTCATATTCTTCAGCTAATCTTTGCAGGGTTGCTTCATTTGTTGAGGGTTGGCCTTTTGGTGTTTTTTGTAAAACTGGTAAGCCTTGTTTTTCATAAAGGATCTCTAAAAGCTGCTTGGGTGAATCTAAATTAAATTCCTGTCCGCCAAGCTTATGCGCTTCTTTTGTTAGAACCTCTATTTTTTCTCCAAGCTCTATTGAATGTGCTGCAAGTTTATCCTTGTCTATTTTTGCGCCATTGGTCTCAGTTGTTACTAGGGCTAAGACAAGAGGATACTCAATTGCTTCCAATAAATTCAATTGGCTGTTTTGCCCTCTTAGTAATTCTTCTAAGTGGTTATAAAGCCTTAATGTGATGTCAGCATCTTCTGCTGCATAATTAGTAGCGGTTGCAATATCTACTTTAGAAAAATTAATTTGTTTTGAGGCTGTGCCTGTTACATCGGTATATTTAATTGTTGAAAGCTGAAGGTAATGTTCTGCCATCCTGTCCATGCTGTGTCTTGTTCCTGTGCTATTTAAAACATAGGACATCAACATGGTATCTGCTAAAAAAGCAGACAACTTAATACCGTGCCGAGCTAAAATGGGTATATCAAATTTCAAATTTTGGCCCACAGCTTTCTTTTGATTTGATTCAATTGAGGTTCCTAAAATACTAACAACCTTATCTAAAGGTAACTGCTTAGGTGCACCATCATAATCATGGCCAATAGGTATATAGCAACCCTTACCTTCTTCAGTTGATAAAGAAATGCCAAGTAAATCAGCGGTAATGGTATCTAAGGAAGAGGTTTCAGTATCAATGGCAAAAGCACTACATTTATCAAGTTGCTTTGCCCATTTTTCTATAGCCTCTATTGTGTCTACAGTCTCATACTTGCTATTAACCACTGCAACTTCTTCAGCCGTCTTTTTAATAGGACTATTCTTTAAGGGCTTAAACTCAAACTCTGTATAAAGTTTCTCCAAAGCCTCATCATCATTGTTTAGAACTAGGAGACTTTCAAAGTCTATTTTAAGATCAAGATCACCTTTTAAAGACACTAATTCAACATTCCTATCTAAGTTCGGTAAGAATTCTCTTAGGTTATTTCCAACAACCCCGCCAAAGGATTCAGCATTAGCTTTAATGCTATCTATGTTGCCGTGTTCGTTTAACCACTTGGCTGCTGTTTTCTGACCTACTTTAGGAACGCCAGGTATATTATCTGAGGAGTCGCCAACCAAAGCCAACATATCTCTAATTTGATTAGGTTTAACACCAAATTTCTCAAATACTTTTGCTTCATCAAAAGTCTTATGCGTCATAGTATTCATCAATGTCGTGTATGGATCTTCAACTAACTGCATAAGGTCTTTATCTAGGCTTGAGACAACACTATAAAAATCTTTTTTTCTAGCCATTGTGACAAGAGTGGCAATAACATCATCAGCTTCAACTCCCTCAACCTCTAGCAAAGGAAAACCAATTGCCTTACAAATATCTTTAACTGGTTTGAGCTGCTCTCTAAGATCATCAGGCATCGGCGGCCTGTTGGATTTATATTCTTCATAGACTGTATGCCTAAAATTTTTACCTTTGGCATCAAAGACCACAATAATTGGCGAACCTTCACTTTCTTTTTTTAAATTCATCAACATGTTCGTTACGCCTTTTACGGCTCCAGTAGGTTTTCCAGTTGAAGTCGAAAGTGGAGGCATAGCATGATAAGCCCTATATAAATAGGAAGAGCCATCGATGATAAATATTCTGTTTTTCATTTATAGTTAAGTTAAAATCTATTATGTCATTGGTATTTTTTAATCTCTATAAAAGAAAGAATATATAAGTAAATATGTTTAAAAAAATTATAAATATGTATAAAAATACATATGCAAATCATTTTGAGATTGCTTCTTTTTTAGGTGCAAGCGCAATAATTTTATTAGCCATTTTATTAGATAACCTTTTAAACCTTCGAGCTTGCCCACTATGTATTCTTACAAGATATATTTTTGGAGCAATTGCAGTTGTCTCATTGATAGGATTCTTCATTAAAAAGTTTTATGTTTTAAATAAGTTATTAATTATTCTTGCTTCAATTTATGGAATTGCTGTTTCAGTGAAACTAATATATCTTCAAAATCTAACTCCTGAAGAAATTGCTAAGTTGCCAATGGGTTGTGATATGCCGCTTGAAACTCAAATTGAATATTTTGGGCTTTTTGGTGGTCTTGCCAATGCATTTAAAGGAGGGCCAACCTGTGCAGAAGAAAGTTGGAGATTTATATTTAATTTTGCTGAATGGGGTCTGATCTTCTTCATTATTTATTTATTAAGTACTCTGATAAAGCTTAAAATAGGTCTTTTTGGTAGTAAAACTACATAGAATTGGTGTTTTAACTCCTTTATTAATGGTAAAAACCTATATTATTGACTTTTAAAACCTATTAAGATTAACTTCACTACAAAACAAGTCTAATTTAAGTTCTTTAAAATATTTATTGATTTCTTTTAGTCCTATAAAATACTTGGTAAGTATGAAAATGAATATAAATACAAGTCAAACCTTCGAGCTTAGTAATGAAGAGTTAATAGAGAAAGCTGTAAATAATAATGAGGCGGTCTTAGCTGATAATGGTGCTCTTACTGCTGTAACTGGTGAGAGAACTGGCAGAAGCCCTAATGATAGGTTTATAGTGAAAGAACCTGGAACAGAGGATCTTATAGAGTGGGGTGATGTTAATAAGCCTTTTGATTCGGATAAATTTGATACTCTTTGGAACAAAGTAGAAACCTATTTAGCAGAGAAAGATAGATATTTAACAAAAGTTCATGTTGGGGCTCATGCAGAACATTACCTGCCAGTTAGCGTAACTACTGAAACTGCATGGCATAGTTTATTTTCTAAACTTATTTTTATAATGCCTCAAGGTTTTAATCCTGCTGCTAAAAAAGAGTGGGAGATCATGAGTGCTGCAAACTTTGAATGCGTCCCCTCCGAAGATGGAACAAATTCAGAAGGATGCGTAATAATTAATTTTGCAAGAAGAAAAGTTCTGCTAGCTGGAATGAAGTATGCAGGCGAAATGAAAAAGTCTATGTTTAGCATCCAAAATTTTTTAATGCCTGAAAAAGACGTTCTGCCTATGCATTGTTCAGCAAATGTAAATGCTGATGGAAAGGTGGCTCTTTTCTTTGGTTTATCTGGGACAGGAAAAACAACCCTTTCAGCAGATCCATCATGCTCATTAATCGGAGATGATGAACATGGATGGAGTCAGGGTTCTGTATTTAATTTTGAAGGTGGTTGCTATGCAAAAACTATTGATCTCTCTCAAGAAAATGAGCCTGTAATATGGAACGCCATTAAAAGTGGTAGCATTTTAGAAAATGTGGTTTTGAATGAAGCAGGTACTCCGGATTATAGTGATGTCTCTCTTACCCAAAATGGAAGATGTTGTTACCCTAGAGCTTTTATACAAGATGCAATCCCTGAAAATGCTTCAGGTGAACCTGACTCGGTTATCTTTCTAACATGTGATCTAACTGGCGTTATTCCACCAGTATCTATTTTATCTAAAGAAGCTGCTGCCTATCATTTTTTAAGCGGTTATACAGCAAAAGTAGGCTCTACAGAAATCGGATCAACGTCTGCGATTGAATCAACTTTCTCAACTTGTTTTGGTGCTCCTTTCTTTCCAAGACCAGCTGGGATTTATGCTGATCTTCTAATGAAAAGAGTGGAAGCTTTTGGATCAAAAGTATATCTTGTAAATACTGGTTGGACTGGTGGTTCCCATGGAGTTGGGAAACGTTTTGATATTCCGACCACAAGAAGAGTAGTGAATGCAATTCAAAATGGTGAGCTAGAAGGTGTTGAAACTGAAACCATACCTGGGCTGAACCTGGAGGTGCCTTTATCGATTGAGGGAGTCAAAACAGAGCTTCTCAATCCAATTAAGACATGGGATGATCAAGATGCTTATCAGCAAACTGTAAAACAAGTTATTGCTGAGTTTCAAGCAAACTTTAAAAATTTTAGTGTTGGTGACGAAATAGTAAAAGCTGGCCCAGGTTTTTAATGGTTGATGAAAGTTTTACTAACCAACTTAATAGTTGGAATGAAAAGACTTTACTTAAAGAAATAAAATTTAATAGAGGTATCGAGCGCGAAACTCTTCGCGTTTCTCAAGACGGCTCCATTTCAAAGCGACCTCATCCAAAATCATTAGGCTCTGCTTTAACCAACCCATATATTACTACTGATTTTGCAGAAGCTCTTATTGAATTAGTAACACCTAAATTTGATAATGTTGATGATCTGTATTCTTGCCTTCAAGACTTACATGTATTTACGGCACAGAATATTGATGAAGATGAGTTCTTGTGGGCGCACTCGATGCCTTGCAGGATAGAAAATGAATCAGATATAAACATTGCTGACTACGGCTCCAATGATTCAGGCATGCTTAAACACATATACAGAAAAGGTTTAAGGGTAAGGTATGGCTCTATTATGCAATGTGTGTCCGGAATTCATTACAACTTTTCAATTGATGAAAGAAGCTATTCTAATCTATTGGGACCTGAGTATTCTCAAGATAAAGTAGATAACTTATATCTTGGACTTATTAGAAATTTTAAAAGGAACTTTTGGTTTATTTTAGCTCAACTTGGTGCTTCACCAGTTGCTGATAAATCTTATGTGTCAGATAGAAACCATAATCTAGAAGAGTTAAACGCAAATGATGTTTTCTTACCTGAAGCTACTTCTTTAAGAATGAGTAATATTGGTTATCAAAGTCCAATTCAAACCTCACTTGGTATTAGGTATAACTCCTTAGATGGTTTTATTGAGTCTGTGAAGAAGGGAATAAAAATGTCTCATGAAGATTTTAATAGTCTCGGTTTGTTTGATGATGAGGGTAAAAGACAGCAAATATCGGATGGTATTATCCAAATAGAAAATGAACTTTATGACACAATTAGGCCAAAAAGAACCTCATCAGAAGGCTTGAGGCCAGCCAATGCTCTCAAAAAACACGGTATTGAGTATGTTGAAATAAGGGGAGTTGATATCAGTCCAAATGCCTTAGGAGGAATATCTAAAGATCATATGCACTTTCTTGACCTTTTTTTAATACATTGTTTTACAACTAAAAGCTCTGAATTAACTGATAGCGAAAATATGAGATTACAAAAAAATCATACAGATATGGTTGCTTCAGGACAAAATAATTCAACTGTAATCTTTTATAAAGGCAAAGAGATTTCATGTGGTGAGGCTATGGCTGATCTGATAAATGAGCTATCTTTATTAGCAAAAACGCTGGATAGCGATACTAAAATATATGGCAATGCTTTAAAAGCTGTTACTACTGATAAATATCAAAGCGCAACTATTTTAAGCAGCATAAATGAAAATAAAGATTTTCATGCTATTGCTTTGGCAAAGAGTATTCAAAATACTCAGGAATTAAGACAAAATAAGTCTTTGGACTTAAACTATCTTAAACTTGAGAGTGAAGAATCTTTAAAAAGATTTAAAGAAATTGAAGATAACCCTCAAAAAAATATAGAGGCTTATGTTAAGCAATATAACTCGCAAATATAGGAGATAAATCATGAAAGCTTTACAGTGTGTTGAATTAGGTGGCCCAGATAAACTTAAGATAAATGAGCTTGATTCGCCTTCGGCAACTCCTGGACATGTTGTGATAGATGTAAAGTCTGGCAGCATTAATTTTCCTGATGTCCTAATGATTCAGGGTCTATATCAGTTCCAACCTCCTCTTCCTTTTACTCCTGGTGGCGAATCAGCGGGAATTATTTCAGAAGTAGGTGAAGAGGTTACTAAGTTTAAAGTTGGTGATAAAGTTTTTGCTATGACAGGAACTGGAGCCTTTGCTGAAAAAATATTAGCTCATGAGGCAAGTTGTACGCTTATTCCTGATTCAATGGATTATGATTCTGCGGCAGCGCTATCTATGACATATGGGACCAGTCTTTATGCACTTAAACAAAGAGCAAATATCCAACCAGGAGAAACTTTACTGGTTCTTGGTGCCTCTGGTGGAGTGGGTATTGCTGCTATAGAGCTAGGAAAAGCAATGGGGGCTAAAGTTATTGCTGCCGCTTCAACTCAAGATAAGATCGATATGTGTATGGCTCATGGTGCTGATGAGGGCTTTATATATCCTAGTGGTAACTTAGATAGGGATCAACAAAAGGAGTTATCTAATAAAATTAAAGAATTGACTGGTGGTGTGGGAGCAAACGTTGTCTATGATCCTGTGGGTGATAGTTACTCGGAGCCATGCCTAAGAGCAACTGCATGGGAAGGCAGGTATTTAGTAATTGGTTTTGCTGCAGGTGAAATACCAAAAATCCCATTAAATATAACTCTTCTCAAGGGATGTCAGATTGTTGGTGTTTTTTGGGGTGCATGGGTTGGGATGTATCCTGATGAGAATAACAAAAATTTTGCTGAACTTTTCAAACTTCATGCTGAAGGTAAAATAAATCCTGAAGTATCCCAAAAGTACTCACTTGAAGACTCTGCAGATGCTTTCTTACATCTAGCGAATAGAAAAGCCAAGGGAAAAGTAATAATTAATATGTAGCCTGATGATGAAAATTTATAAATATAATGTAATAATTATTGCATGAAAAATAAAACTCTTTTAACTCTTCTTTTTTCAACCATATTATTCTCAGGATGCGCTCTTGTAACAGATGAATATCAAGCTAATCAAAGAAAAGTAATAGCTTATCTTTTGGAGGACTTTCCACTTCCAACTGATGCTGAAATTGTGAAAGCTCCAACAGTTCTTTTGGGCACTGGTGAAGCTATTTCTGGAAGAATTATATTAACTTCAGGGTATAGCCCAGCGGAAAATCTTATTTTTTACGGGACCGAAACACTTACAACAGGCTGGACACTTGTTTCATCAAAAGTTGGAGAAGAAGTTACTTTGGTTTATGCAAAAAGTGGCAGATTTGCAACTATTTATATAGCACCAAGAGGTACGTTTAGTGGATTCATTTCTGGAGATTATGGCAGTGATATAGATATATCCGTTGTTCATCCAGATGCTATATCAACTCAAAACCCATATAACGACCTAAATTACAACAATCTTCCCGAAACGCCTTAGTCAGATTGCGTTACTGATTGATAGGTTAGAGATAACCTTGAAATATCAAATGGTGGTCTAAAGAAGCCTACAAATTGCCCCTTTGGATTTACTAAAATAATATTGTTTACATGATCATCTAAATGCTCATGATTGTTATCTTCGTTATCCATGGGAGGCATTTTATTGTTAACAGCAAGTTGGGTTGCGAGGTTTAAAAGCATTGGCCTGCTTGAACTTAATCCAATAAACTCTGAATCAAAACCTCTAGCATATTTATCAATAATTTCCGGTGTATCTCTTTCAGGATCGATAGTAATTAGGACCCATTGCTTATCGTCCATATTAAAATCTTTTTCTCTCAAAACATTTGCTAATTTTGACAGCTCATACATTGCTACTGGGCATTCATCAGGACATCTTGAGAAACCAAAATATATTACAGACCATTTGCCCATTAAATTACTTTTAGTAAAAATCTCTTTATTTGACGAATCAAAAGAAAAATCAGATATTTCTTTAGGCTCTTGGAACAGGAATAGCCCATTAACCAATAGCTCCTGATTTGAGAGTGTTCTTGGTGTAGTAAGATTATTGATAAAGAGAAGTAATACGCTGAGAATAAAAACTATTATTAGCGCTATGTTTACTTTTACTCCTCTTTGCATCTATATAGATATAAAGTGATCAATTATTAATGCAATAAAGATTAGAAAAATATAATAAATAGAAAACCA
>CERK01070724.1_pt1 | contig 9864 bp, 7 predicted proteins | sample 530771 | NCBI WGS metagenome assembly CERK01 (sample SAMEA2620950, study PRJEB7988) | marine metagenome | biome: marine biome (ENVO:00000447); feature: deep chlorophyll maximum layer (ENVO:xxxxxxxx); material: "saline water (ENVO:00002010), including plankton (ENVO:xxxxxxxx)" | depth 30 m
AAGATGGAGAAATATTTTTACACCACGACGATTCTTTTGACAGGACAACAGATATTACTGGCAAAGTAAGGGATTTTAATTGGAGTGATATCGCCAGAATAAATGCTGGATACAAGTTTTATAAAAAAAAGGGGATACCAAAAACAAAAACAAATTTTATCCGTCTTGCCGACGCTCTTGAGTTCAACAGAAAATTAAACTTTAATTTAGATCTAAAACAATCTGGAATGGCAACAAAGGTGGCGGATATTATATATTCCCTTAAAGCTGAAAAGAGGGTTCTAGTATCATCATTTAGTCCAAAAAGACTTGATGAGTTCTTAGAGGTGTCCAGGGGAGATATTTTATCATCGGGCACATTTAGAGAAAATCTAATTGCAAGATTTTTACCAGTTAAAAAAAGAAGATTCAAAGTTCAAGCACTTCAGGCGCCATACAATTGGAAGGGTCTACAGATTCATTCCAAAAAAATATTTCAGTTTTGTAAAGTCAATAACCTGCAACTTCATATATGGACAGTAAATACTGTCGAGAGATTTCAGAAGTGTATAGATATTGGTTGTGACGGTGTCATTACTGATGAGCCAATTTTACTCAGGAATTATTTGTCTTCAATGGAATCTAATTAAATCGTATTACTTTCAATAAATTTTTCTGCCTCATTGAATATATGTTTTTTTCTAACAGGATCTAGCCTATCAAGTGAACGGGTTAGAAGTGATAATCTAGGATTGGCTTGGTAGAAATCTCGATTTTGTTCTGTAAAGCTCCAATACAAACCATCTAATATATCACACCAATCCCCTCTTTTATAGTTACTCATTTTAAGAATATAATTTGAACCACACGTATAGGGTTTTGTTGACATCAATCCTCCATCTGCGTAAGTCGCCATGCCGAATACATTTGGAACCATCACCCATTCAGAAGAATCAATATACATTTCCATAAACCACTTGTAAATTTCTTTAGGGTCTATTCCACATAGATTCATAATATTGCTTATGACCATAAGTCTTGGAATATGATGGATATAACCATCTTTTATAGTTGTTTTGATGCAGTCATCCAGTGGAGCTATTCCTGTAGTTCCGTCATACCAAGATTGGGTGAGCTTTTTTTTACTATTCCAGTAGTTACTTTTTAATTGATTGTGACCTTCTTCTTGATATATGCCTCTTACAAATTCTCGCCAACCGATAATCTGCCTGATGAATCCTTCTAGGGAATTTAAAGGTATGGAGTTTTTGTCCGAGTATTTTATAGCTTTATCAATAACTTGCTTTGGTGTGAGTAAGCCAATATTTAAGAATGCACTGATACAACTATGGAATAGAAAGTTTTCACCTTCAAGCATTGCGTCCTCGTATCTTCCAAAATTATCAAACCTGATGTCGAAGAAATGTTCAAGTTGCTTGTTGGCACCTTTCCTGTTTACAGGAAACCAAATATTTCCTAAATCACCAGGGTGATCTTTGAATACTTTATTTATTAAAGTAGCTACATCTTTGTGATGATCAGAAACTTTAACAACTGGAAAACTTGGAAGAGAAGTATTTTTAGGAATTTTCTTTCTGTTTTCTTCATCAAAAGACCATTTACCACCCAGGGGTTTATTGTCTTGATCCATTAGTAAATCTAGTTTCTTCCTTCCCTTTTGATAGAAAGAGGCCATTCTGTAAACTTTTTTACCTTTAGCCATAGGTAGGAATTCATCCCTACTAAAAATAAACATTGGTGTCTCATGTATGACAATTTCAATATTTGCACTTGATAATGTTTCTACAAAAATATTTTCGAAAGTTTTATCTTCAATTTCAAAGATATGTATCTTTTCTATTTTTTTTGATTTCAAAAAAGTTACTAAAAATGAAGAATATTCTTCGGAGTCTTTTCGATCGTCGAGTTTGAAGTAGTTTGTTTTTATTGCATTTAGTTTTAGTTCATCATTGTATTCACGCATTGCTGTAAGAAATAGATATATTTTAGATTTATGATACTTAAAGTTCGTACAAAGGCCTAAATCCTCAGCCATGAAAACCTCTTTACAATTTTTACTTGTTAAATATTTAGGTTCAAACAGTTGATTTCCTAGTATTACAAAAAAATTACTCTCCATGTACTTATAACTTAGTTAACATTAAAAGTAATAAGAAAACACATCAAGTTACTAATAAGGGGGAAATATTGAACTTAGACATACTTAATCAGGGATTTATACCAAAAGACATATGTTTAGAGCTTCCCGAGGCTTTTTCAGATGTCGAAAAGTTAGCTGCAGAATTACCTAAGGTACTGGCTAATGAACAAATAGAGAGTCGTATTCTATTATTAGAAGTCGAAAAAAATATCAATGATTTGAGCAAACCCCAATTAGAGAGAGCTATGTTGATATATTCTTATATTGGTCATGCATTTATGTGGGGTAAAAAAAATAATGAAAATATTATACCCGCCCAGATTGCGAAAACATGGTTTAAAATATCTCAAAAACTGGAAAGACCACCAATTCTTTCCTACGCCTCCTACGCATTAAATAATTGGAAAATGTTAGATTCCTCTAGGTCATTTGACCTTGAAAATATTGTCATAGTTCAAAATTTTCTTGGTGGTGTTGATGAAGATTGGTTTATAATGATTCACGTTGCGATAGAGCACGAGGCCAAAGAAATATTATCGTCACTCAAACAATATTTTTTTGATTCTGGAGATAAAAATAATCTTGAAGAGGCACTAATAAGCATCAAAAAGATTAATGCGATTATGAACCGAATGCCTGAAAAGTGTGATCCATTTATTTATTACAACAGAGTTCGACCTTATATCTTTGGATGGAAAAATAACCCCACAACACCTGATGGAGTCGTATACGAAGGTGTTGACGAATATAATAATGAACCCCAGATATTTAGGGGTGAAACGGGAGCCCAAAGTTCAATAGTTCCAATTTTAGATGCATTATTAGGTGTTACTCACTCTGATGACCCATTAAAAGAATATTTAGATGAAATGAGGTTATATATGCCCAAAGAACACAGAGATCTTTTGAATGATTTGGATTCATGGTCTCAAACAGAAAGAAAAAATGTAGTTGCAGACATAGATGATGAAGACAAAAATTTAATTGCACAAATCATTAAAGAAGTTCATATTTTTAGAAACAAACATTTGGAATACGCACGAATATATATTTATGAACAATCACTCACTAACGATTCAAATTCAAACATTGTAGGTACTGGCGGAACGCCTTTCATGAAATATTTAGACAAACATCTTCAGGAAACAGTTCCCTCAAATGATTAAAAAATTTGGGATACCAAAAGAAGTAAAAGAAGATGAAGGTAGAGTTAGTTTAATTCCAGAACACATTTCTCAATTCACAGGAATTGCTGATATCTATGTCGAAACTGGTGCAGGAATTGGATCTGGTTTTTCTGATAAAGACTATACCACTGCTGGTGCGAAAGTAATAGACAGTGCCGAAGAGCTTTACAGTATTTCTGAAATCATCTGTAAAGTCAAAGAGCCACAACAAGAGGAATATAATTTCTTAAAACCTGAACACATATTGTTTGGCTATTTACATTTAGCTTCAAATATGGAGCTTACAAAAAAATTATTGGAAAAGAAACTTTCTGCGATAGCAACTGAAATGATTATTGAGAATGGTATTTACCCGCTTTTAGTTCCTATGTCTAAAATCGCTGGTAATTTAGCAATTCAGAAAGGAATGCAATTTCTTGAGTATTCATCCGGAGGTAAAGGACTTCTTTTATCCTCAATTTCAAACAGTAACAATGCCAGGGTTACAGTAGTTGGATGTGGAGAGGTTGGGAAGAGTGCAATAGATAAAGCTATTAGTATCGGTGCAAATGTAACAGCTATTGACATTAATAACGAAGTCCTTCTTTTGTTAAAAGAAAAATACGGAGAATTAATTGAGATTCAAAATAACGAATCTAGTGAAGCTGTTGAGGCAGTTAGATCAGCCGATTTAGTAATTGGTGCAGTTTTAATACCTGGCAAAAAACCTCCTGTAGTAATTTCTAATGCTGACATATCTGCAATGGAGAAAGGTACTGTAGTTGTCGATGTCGCTATTGATCAAGGTGGATGTGTTCAGGATGTAAAAGCAAATACCCATTCTGATCCATTTGAAATACGTGATGGCGTACTTGTCTCGGCTATTGCTAATCTACCTGGAGCTGTACCGAAAACATCTTCTATAGAACTTTCAACTGGATTACAAAAATATTTAAATTTTCTTTTTGAAGAGGATTGGCTCAAAGGTTACATTGAGAATCAAAATCTTAAATCTTCATTACAGATTCACAATGGGTTACTTTTATCAAAAGAAGTTGGAGAAAGTTTGAGTTTGAGTGTTAGTCAGTTAGTTTAGGCAACCAAGACTTTCTATTATTATTAAAATTCTCAATCATATCTGCATATTCAAGGGAAATATCAATTTTATCAATTCCATTTAATATTCTATTTTGTGAAAAATCATCAATTACAAATTTGAACTCTAAATTTTCACAAATGACTAATTTTTCTTTTATGGAGATATTTATTTCGGTATTGGCATTGTTTGCAACTTTACTGAAAAGCACGGCCATGTTTTCTTCTGTAGTCTCAATGGGAACTAGGCCAATATTTATAGAATTTAATTTGAAGATATCAGCGAATTTAGACGATATTATTGCATCAAAACCCCAGTCTTGTAAGCCCCAAGGTGCATGTTCCCTGGAAGACCCTGTCCCAAAATTGGTTCCTGCTAAAAGTACCTTTGCATTTTTATAATTTTTATTATTAAGTGGAAATTCTTTTTCTTTTTTCCAGTCGTAAAATAAGTATTGACCATATCCAGATCTCTCAACCCTTTTTAAGAACTGCTTAGGCATTATCTGATCAGTATCAATATTTGACATTGGCAAAGGTAGCATGGTTGAGGTGAAGTTGTTAAGCTTTTTCATAATCTAATTTTCTAATGTCTACGAAGTGTCCATGAATTGCCGCTGCTGCAGCCATCTCGGGACTTACTAAATGGGTTCTTCCACCAACCCCTTGTCTGCCTTCATAGTTTCTATTTGAAGTAGAGGCACATCGTTCACCTGGAGCTAATATATCCGGGTTCATTCCCAAACACATTGAGCAGCCAGCTTCTCTCCAGTCAAATCCAGCATCTTTGAATATTAGGTCAAGGCCTTCTTCTTCAGCCTGCTTTTTAACAAGCGTAGAACCCGGAACAACCATCGCTTCTATGTTTTGGCTAACCTTATTACCTTTAACTACAGCTGCAGCATTTCTTAAATCTTCAATCCTTCCGTTAGTACAACTACCAATAAATACGCGGTCAAGTTTTAACTCACTTAACTTTTGACCTGGTAATAAGTCCATATATTCTAAAGCTCTTTCAGCGGCTTCTCGATCTGCTTCATTTAAATAATCATTGGAGTTAGGAATTGCATCATTTATTGATATTATCTGGGAAGGATTTGTCCCCCAAGAAATCGAGGGCTCTAAGTCTGTAACATTAATTTCTATAGTCTTGTCAAATAAAGCATCCTTATCTGAATAAAGTTCTGACCAAGCTGATACAGCCTCTTCCCACAAATCGTCTTTAGGTGCATAATTTTTATTTTTTAGATATTCAAAAGTCGTTTTATCAGGAGCAATCATTCCGGCTCGTGCTCCTCCTTCAATCGACATATTACATATAGTCATTCTATTTTCCATACTCATTCTGGTAATTGCTTCGCCCGAATATTCAATTACATGACCTGCACCTCCGCCAGTACCAATCTTTTTTATGATTCCAAGTATCAAATCTTTTGGCGTAATTCCACTTTGCAACTCTCCAACAACTTCAACTTTCATGGTCTTTGGCTTGCTCATAGCTAAGGTTTGTGTTGCTAAAACATGCTCTACTTCAGATGTTCCTATACCAAAAGCTAGCGAGCCAAATGCTCCATGTGTAGCTGTATGGCTATCACCACAGACAATAGTCATCCCCGGTTGTGTGATTCCTTGTTCTGGACCTATCACATGGACAATTCCCTGTCTTGAGTCATTTACACCAAAGAGTGTAACTCCAAATTCTTTGCAATTATTTTCGAGAGCTTCAATTTGCTTTTTAGACAAAGGATCTTTTATACCCAAAGCCCTATTTGATGTTGGGATACCGTGATCTACAGTAGCAAGTGTTAATTCTGGGTACTTAACATCTCTGTTATTAATTCTTAAACTATCAAAGGCTTGAGGGGAGGTTACTTCATGTACAAGGTGTAAGTCAATAAAGAGCAAGTTTGTGTCTTCATCAATTGATTTGATGTGGTGATTTTCCCATATTTTATCAAATAGTGTTTTTCCTGCCATGTGTATTTTATTATAATTACAAAAATTGCTTTGAATGAAATTTATATAAAGATTAACACTTTATTTCTGTGCATTTTAATATGTCATCATGGAAACAATCATTGAAAAATTTCTAGAAATTGTAATAATACTTATCGCGGCAAAATTTGGAGCCGAAGTAATGCGTCGCATAAACCAGCCTGCAGTGATAGGTGAGTTATTAGCAGGACTTACTATTGGATATTATGGACTAGGGTTATTACCCCATGCTGAGTCTGGTGATGTTATCTCTACTCTTGCAGAAATTGGTGTTGTCCTTTTGCTTTTTGAAGTTGGCCTTGAAACAAATTTACAAGAATTTATTGAACTGGGTTCAACATCATTAGCTGTAGCAATTATTGGCGTTATAGCTCCTTTTGGACTTGGTTTTGGTGCAGTTTATGCCCTCCAATTAGGTGGAGACTATGTTTTTGAAGTAGCACTTTTTATGGGTGCAGCCATGACAGCAACGTCTGTTGGGATAACAGCAAGAGTATTTGGTGACTTAGGGCAATTAAAATCAAAAGAAGCAAAGACGATAATTGGTGCAGCAGTCGTCGATGACATCTTAGGATTATTAATATTGACCGTTGTAGCTGGCCTTCTCGGAAGTAGTGGAGACTTTCAACTTATAGATTTGGGATTAATAACTCTTAAAGCTGTTGGATTTTTAGCAGCAGTCGTAATAGCTGGGAGAAAATTCTCACCACATATTTTTCGTTTTTTTGTAAAAATACCTTCTCCTGGAACCTTTGTAACGGGTAGTTTTATTTTTGCAATGGGATTAGGGGCTGCAGCACATTATGTTGGGCTTCATCCAATTGTTGGAGCATTTGCAGGTGGAGTTGTGGCTGGAGAGTCAGGAATGACTAAAAGAATTCGTGAAGAAATGAGACCAATCAACTTTCTCCTAGTACCTATATTTTTTGTATACATAGGTTCTGAAGTAGATATTTCCATTTTGGCATCTAGCTACGTTTTTTTAGTTGGAGCTGGAATAAGCATTTTGGCATTTGCTGGAAAATATGTTTCTGCAATTGGAGCAATAGGTAAAGGAATGAATGCATCTGTAATAGGAATAGGCATGGCCCCAAGAGGAGAAGTAGGCTTAATATTTGTTGCTGTCGCAACATCAACACTATCAGCTGTAATTGACGAACAAGTAATTGCAATAATTATTTGGATGGTTATAAACACAACAGTTGTTGCGCCAATGCTTTTGAATAGAATTCTCAAGAAAAGTGATAATTCAAACCAAGAAGATGATGACAGGTTTGAATCTCCAGTAGTTGAGTAGTAAAAACACTCCAATAATCTAGATTTTTAGTATCATATTATGGGTCAAGAACAAGGGGAAAATTAAATGCTAATAAATTCAATGATTGCTGGAGCAGCTGGACTAGCTCTTGCAGGATACTTCGCAAACAAAGTTTTATCAATAAAAGTGACCGATTCAAGAGTTGAAGAACTCTCCACTGCCATCAGAGAAGGCTCCATGGCGTTTTTAAAAAGAATGTACTCCTGGATCAGCATTTTTGTTGTCATACTAGCGATTTTAATTTCTGTACTTACTGACTGGGGATACCCTTGGGGATCTGTAGCGTTCGTTGGAGGTGCAGTACTTTCATCACTTGCTGGTTTTATTGGCATGAGAATAGCAACAGCCGCAAACGGAAGAACTACAGAGGCTGCTCGGGATGGTGGAACAATTAAAGCTTTACCTGTAGCATTTAGAGGTGGTGCAGTTATGGGGTTCACAGTTGCTGGTTTAGGACTGCTAGGTGTCGCCCTTGGTTATTGGTTTTTTATTGAAGTATTAGAGCTTCCTAACGGATACGATGTTTTAGCTGCGATTGGACTTGGCGGATCCTCAATAGCTCTTTTCGCACGCGTAGGTGGAGGAATCTACACCAAAGCAGCAGATGTGGGTGCTGACCTTGTTGGAAAGGTTGAAGCAGGAATTCCTGAAGATGATCCCAGAAACCCAGCAACTATTGCAGACAATGTTGGAGATAATGTGGGAGACGTTGCTGGAATGGGAGCAGATCTTTTTGAGAGTTATGTAGGTTCGTTAGTAGCACCACTGGCTTATGCAGCTATAGTTTTTGCCGGTCAAAGTGTACTTCCATCTTTATTACTTTTTCCTCTTGCTGTGGGAACAATTGGTATGGGAGCATCAATTCTCTCCTCATTTTTGGTTGTACCCAAAGAAGGTAGATTAGCACAGGCTTTACATAGAGGTACTTACAGTGCAGCATTACTGACTGTTGTAGGTGTGTACTTCTTAAGTGATTTTATGTTCGCAGATTATGCAGCAAATCCTATAGGATTATTCTTTTCTGTAATCATCGGTCTTGGAGTAGGAATTTTAGTCGGCCAAATATCAGAATGGTTTACGTCAGATCATTACTCAATTGTTAAAAATATTGCAGACCAAGCAAAAACTGGTCCCGCAACCTTAGTACTTTCAGGAATATCTGAAGGAATGAGGTCCGCTGCGTTTTCTGTAATAGTTGTTGTTTTCGGTATTTATGGAGCATATACCGCAGGAGATTGGGCGCTAGGAGCTGATGGTGGAATTTATGGAATCGCAATTGCAGCAATTGGAGTATTGTCAACTCTTGGAATTACTGTAGCTGTTGATGCCTATGGTCCGATAGCTGATAATGCTGGTGGAATTGCTGAAATGGCACATTTACCCCCAGAAGTTAGAGAAGCGACTGATGAATTAGACTCCCTTGGCAACACAACGGCAGCAATTGCAAAAGGTTTTGCTATTGCCTCTGCAGCAGTGACAGCGCTTGCACTGTTCTCAGCTTTCGTGCAAAGTGCAGGAATTGAAAAATTAGACATAACAGAAGTGGAAGTAACTCTTGGTTTGTTCCTAGGTGGCATGTTCCCTTTCTTGTTTGCAGCAATGACTATTAACGCAGTTGGTCGAGCAGCTTTTAAGATGATCGAAGAAGTTAGACGACAATTTAATGAAATTCCTGGCTTAAGGGAAGGAAAAGAAGGAGTGGTGCCGGACTATACAAAGTGTGTAGACATAGCAACAACTGCTGCACTAAAAGAGATGCTGCTACCCGGTGGACTAGCAATAGCCTTACCCCTAATTATAGGATTTTGGGATAAAGAAGCTCTCGGAGGTTTCTTAGCGGGATCACTTGTAACTGGATTCCTACTTGCTATATTTATGGCTAACTCAGGTGGTGCATGGGATAATGCTAAAAAATATATTGAAGCTGGTGGCGGTGCTGGTAAGGGATCAGATGAACACAAAGCAGCTGTTATAGGAGATACAATTGGCGATCCATTTAAAGATACTTCTGGTCCAGCTATGAATATTGTGATTAAAGTGATGACAATTGTTAGCTTGATATTTGCATCTGCTTTTTAAAAGTATAAATCTTTATTACAGACGTATAATATTACTCAGTACTCCATGAGAATATTACTTATAACAAATGA
>CERK01015736.1_pt1 | contig 9847 bp, 9 predicted proteins | sample 530771 | NCBI WGS metagenome assembly CERK01 (sample SAMEA2620950, study PRJEB7988) | marine metagenome | biome: marine biome (ENVO:00000447); feature: deep chlorophyll maximum layer (ENVO:xxxxxxxx); material: "saline water (ENVO:00002010), including plankton (ENVO:xxxxxxxx)" | depth 30 m
TCATTAGAGATTAAATCAAGTAAATTTAATGGTTTATCTAGGATTAAACAGCATAAAATGGTATATGATGCTTTAGATGGAAAAATGGGTGGTGAACTCCATGCTCTATCAATTAAAACAATGAGTGAAGAATAGATATGGATAATAAAGTAAAAGAAACTATAGAAGATAAGATTAACAATGATGATCTTCATCTATTTATGAAGGGCACTCCTCTATTTCCTCAATGTGGATTCTCAAGTACTGTTGTTCAAATCCTGACATATCTTGAAGCGCCCTTTTCTTCTACCAATGTTCTAGAGGATGAAGATATTAGAGAAGGTATAAAGGAATTTTCCGATTGGCCTACTATACCTCAATTATATTATAAAGGTGAGCTTATTGGGGGCTGCGATATTATCAAAGAAATGTTCGAAACTGGTGAGCTCCAAGAAGAACTTAAAGATATAATTAATAATTAGTTTCTTGAATAAAACTCAACAACTAAGTTTGGTTCCATTTGTACAGGGTATGGTACTTCTTCAAGTTTAGGAACTCTTGTCAATTTTGCCGTTAGCTTTTTTTGATCACAATCAATATAGTCTGGCACATCTCTTTCTGCAGATTCTTGACCATTTAAAACTAAATCAAGACTTTTTGATTTATCTTTTATTTCAACCAAATCACCAGTTTTTAATCTGTAAGATGGAATATTTACTCTTTTACCATTAACCTTAATGTGACCATGATTAATAAACTGTCTTGCGGAAAAAACAGTAGGAACAAACTTAGCCCTATAGATAAATGCATCTAGCCTGCTTTCCAAAAGGCCAATAATATTTTCAGATGTATCTCCTTTTATTCTAACAGCTTCTTTAAAGATATTCTTAAATTGCCTCTCATTCATATTGGCATAATATCCTTTTAATTTTTGTTTAGCTCGAATTTGTAATCCAAAATCAGATAATTTAGCTTTTCTTAATTGACCATGTTGACCAGGGCCATAAGAGCGAATATTGACGGGACTTTTTGGTCTTCCCCAAATATTTTCGCCCATTCTGCGATCAATTTTATATTTTGCCCTTAATCTTTTTGTCATTAATTTTTACCTTGTTTACAAGCTTCAGAGCTTAGTACATTTCTTAATCAAATAAGTCAATTTCTTTGTTGTTTGTTTTTATTGTTCCCGTCAGCAATTTTGTTGGTTTCTTTCATAATATTTCTATCTTTATGACCTGTTGGCCATCTTAAAAGAGATGTTATAATTCCTCTTAATGTTTGAACATCCTGTTTATTAAGCTTAGATCTTGTAAAAATATTTCTTATATTTATCATCATGGTTTCCTTTTTTTCTTCAGGCCTTAAGAAGCCCGATACATCAAGCGCGCGCTCTAGATGATTGAAAAATCCTATAATTTCTGCTTTTTTGGCTACAACTGAATTACTTTTAAAATAATTGCTTTCATCATATTTATTATCAATTCTATTTATTTCTGAAGCTATAATTGCTACTGCTTGGGCTAAATTTAACGATGAAAATTTTGGATTAGTTGGTATTTGTAAAATCATATCGGCATAAGAGACCTGTTCATTTGTTAAGCCTGATTTTTCTCTTCCAAACATAATACCAATATTAGTTTTTCTTTTTAAACTATTGAATATATTGTTTAATTCTAAGGGACCACAATATGGCTTAACCATATCTCTTTTTCTAACAGTGCAAGCGAACACATAAGAGGTATTTGAGATAGCATCTTCAACGCTATTATATATTTTTGCATTTTCTAGGACACTGTTTGCTCCAGCGCATGCTCTAATTGCTTTTAATGATAAGTGATTTTGTTTGGGAGAAACAAGGTATAAAGATTCTAATCCAAAATTAAGCATTGCACGGGCTGCTGTTCCTATATTTTCTGAAAGTTGAGGTTCTACTAAAATAATTTTTATATTATTTTTATCAATTTTTTGCATTTATTCATTTATCCTTATATATACCTAACATATTGTTGAAATATATGCGCTATATGATATTCAATACATGAGGGAATAAAATTGGTATCTTAATGACTAAAATCAAAGTAAAAAATCCGGTTGTTGAATTAGACGGCGATGAGATGACAAGAATTATTTGGGATCTTATTAAAAAGAAACTTATTCTTCCGTATTTAGATATTGATCTCCATTATTATGACTTAGGTGTTGAATACAGAGATCAAACAAATGATCAAGTTACTATTGATGCTGCAGAAGCTATACAAAAACATGGTGTAGGAGTAAAGTGCGCTACTATAACTCCTGATGAAGACAGAGTAGAAGAATTCAATCTTAAAGAAATGTGGAAATCTCCTAACGGAACTATAAGAAATATTCTTGGTGGTACAGTTTTTAGAGAGCCAATTATATGCTCTAATATTCCAAGACTTGTTCCAGGTTGGACGCAACCAATTGTAATTGGAAGACATGCTTTTGGTGATCAATATAGAGCTACAGATTTTGTAGTTCCTGCCAAAGGAAAACTATCAATGAAATGGGTCTCAGAAGATGGTTCGCAAGAAATTGAAGAGGATATATATGACTTTGAAGATAGCGGGATTGCTATGGGAATGTATAATCATGATAAATCTATTAAGGATTTTGCAAGAGCTTGTTTTAATTACGGTATAAATCGAAAATGGCCAGTTTATCTATCTACAAAGAATACAATTTTAAAGAAATATGATGGTAGATTTAAAGATCTCTTTCAGGAAGTATATGAAAAAGAATATAAAGAACAAATGGACGCATTAAATATTGAATATGAACATAGGCTTATTGATGACATGGTTGCATGTGCTTTAAAATGGTCTGGAGCATTTATTTGGGCTTGTAAAAATTATGATGGTGATGTTCAGTCTGATACAGTTGCGCAAGGTTTTGGTTCACTAGGTCTTATGTCAAGCGCTCTTATGACGCCAGATGGTAAAACTGTAGAAGCCGAAGCTGCTCATGGAACAGTTACTCGTCATTATCGCTTACATCAGAAAGGTGAAGAAACCTCTACAAATTCAATTGCATCAATTTTTGCTTGGACAAGGGGTTTAGCTCATAGAGCGAAATTAGATGATAACGAAGAATTGCAATCATTTTCTAATCTTCTTGAAAAAGTTTGCATTAAAACTGTAGAAAAAGGATTTATGACCAAAGATCTGGCTTTGCTTGTTGGCTCTAATCAGTCATGGTTAAATACTCATGATTTTATTGATAAAATTGACTCCAACCTTCAATCTGAAATGTCTTAAATATTTTCTTTAAGTTTTTTTATTAATTGTTCAAATACATGATCCGACTTTGAGATATCTTTAGCTCCAGCTAATGCCATGTCTTTTCGACCTCCACCACCTTTTCCGCCCATAATTTCAGAACCAATTTTAACCAATTCAACCGCATCATAATCATCTAAAAGATCATTAGTAACGCCAATGGCAATTGATGATTTACCTTCATTAGTTGAAATTAAACAAACAATACCTGTTCCTATATCTTTTTTGCATTCATCAACTAGATGTCTAAGGTTTTTAGCATTTACTCCACTTATTTGATCAAAGAAAAATTTCGATTTATTAAATTCCTCAATCTTTCCATTAAGGATATCTTTTGAAATTATTTTTTCTTTGGCTTTAGTTTGTTTTTTTTCTTCTAGTTTTCTCTCTTTTTCATTTATTTTGTCAATTAAAGATAAAGAATTTAAAGCAATTGATCCAGTTACAGCTTCGACTCTTCTAATACCAGAGGCAACAGAACTTTGAGATATTATTTTAAAATTCTCAATCTCACCTAAACTTTTTACATGGGTTCCACCACATAATTCTTTTGAAAATGAGTCATGACCCATTGTCAGAACTCTAACCTCACTAGAATATTTTTCTCCAAATAATGCTAAAGCCCCGGACTCAACAGCTTTTTCATAAGTTAAAACCTCTACCATTACTTCTGAGTCATCCCTTATAAGATTATTTATAGTTTCCTCAATCCTAGTAATTTCATCAGAATCTAAAGATTTTTGATGGCTAAAATCAAATCGAAGTTTTTCAGCCGATACCTGAGAGCCCTTCTGCGTTACATGATCACCCAAAACTCTTCTAAGGGATTCATGCAATAGATGGGTAGCAGAGTGATTACACATAATCATTTTCCTATGATCGCTTTCTATTTGTAAATTAACTGTATCTCCTACAGACACAGATCCTTTTTCAACTACCCCATAATGTGCATGAATATTATTTGTCTTTTTTTGTGTATCAGAGATTCTAAAAATAAAATTATCATTCTTCGCAATTCCAACATCCCCCATTTGTCCTCCACTTTCTGCATAAAATGGGGATTGATTAAAGACTAAAATAGCCTCATCACCATGCTTAATTTTATTAGATATTTTATTTTCGTATATTATCCTAGAAATTTCAGCAGCTGATTTATTGTTTTGATAACCTAAAAATTCTGTAGCTTCACATTCGTTTGCAACTTCAAACCATATTTCATCTGTTTTACTATCTCCTGATCCAAGCCAAGATTTTTTTGCTTCTTCTTTTTGTTTTCTCATCTCTGAATCAAAAGAGTCTTTATCAAGTTTAAGATTTTTATCCCTGATTAAATCTTCAGTTAAATCTAGTGGAAAGCCATAAGTATCATAAAGTTTAAATGCTGTTGATCCACTAAAAACATCTCCAGGATTTAATGATTTAGACTCATCATTAAGTATTTTTATCCCTTTAGATAAAGTAGATATAAATCTTTCTTCCTCTTCAAATACCGTAACCTCAATTAATTTTTCAGCTCGTGATAATTCTGGATAAGCATCACTCATTAGTGTGACTATTTTCTTAATAAGACTATAGAGAACAGGTTCTTTTATGTTTAACAAATATGCATGCCGCATAGCTCTTCGCATAATCCTTCTTAAAACATACCCTCTCCCTTCATTTGAAGGCAATACTCCATCAGAAATTAAAAAAGCTATGGATCTTAAATGATCAGCTATTACTCTAAAACTAGCAATATTTTCATCCGTCTTATTAATTTTAATTATTTCTTCAATGTGATTTATAATTGTAATGAATAAATCTGTATCAAAATTACTTGTTTTACCTTGTAGAACTGTTGATATTCTTTCTAGGCCCATTCCAGTATCAATTGACGGCTTTGGAAGAGATTCTCTATTTTTATTTGAAAGTTGTAAATATTGCATAAAAACAAGATTCCATATTTCAACAAATCTATCTCCATCTTCATTTTTTGAACCTGGGGGACCACCATCAACAGAGTCTCCATGGTCAAAAAAGATTTCAGAGCATGGCCCACAAGGACCTTCATCACCCATTGACCAAAAATTATCATCAGTTGAGATCTTAATAATTTTATTATCAGAAAATCCTGAAACTTTTTTCCATATTTCTTCAGCTTCAGTATCTTCTTTAAATACAGTTAGAAGCAATCTATTAGATGGAATTTCAAACTCATTCACCAATAAATCCCAGGCTAGTTTTATTGCTTCTTCTTTAAAATAATCGCCAAAAGAAAAGTTTCCTAACATTTCAAAAAAAGTCAAATGTCGAGTTGTATGACCTACATTATCAAGATCATTATGCTTACCGCCCGCTCTTACACATTTTTGAGAACTTGTAGCTTTTAAAAAATCAGGTTCTTCTTTACCTTCAAAATAATTCTTAAATGGTACCATCCCTGCATTAACAAACATCAATGTTGGATCATTGATTGGAACTAGAGGGCTAGAATGAACAATTTTGTGATCATTTTTTTCAAAATAATTAAGAAATGTTTTTCTTATGTGAGCAGTACTTTTCATTGCTGCCAAAATAACAGAAATTCAGGAATTGGCACAATGATTATGTAAATTTACTTTGAAGCTACAGATTCTGTTTCATTTTCCTCTGCTTCAGAGACATTAGAAACATCAGAAATTTTTTCTGTATCTTTTACAAGTCCAGCACTTTCACGTATTGCTAATTCAATTTGATTCGATATGTCTGGGTTTTCCTCAAGAAATACTTTTGCATTTTCACGACCCTGTCCCATACGCTCACCTTCATATGAATACCAAGTACCAGATTTTTCAACAATTCCTGCTTCAACACCTAAATCAATAATCTCACCTTTTTTGGAAATTCCTTTTCCGTACATGATATCAAATTCAATTGTTTTAAAAGGTGGTGCGACTTTATTCTTAACAATTTTAACTCTTGTTTGATTACCTATTATCTGCTCTCTTTCTTTGATTGCGCCTATCCTTCTAATATCCACTCTAACTGATGAGTAAAATTTCAATGCATTACCGCCTGTTGTTGTTTCAGGGCTTCCGAACATTACACCAATCTTCATCCTAATTTGATTAATAAAAATTATCATACAATTAGATTTTGATATTGATCCTGTAAGCTTTCTTAAAGCTTGACTCATTAATCTTGCTTGAAGACCGGGTAAGCTATCACCCATATCACCATCTAATTCTGCTTTTGGTGTCAAGGCCGCAACTGAATCGATAACAATAACATCAACAGCTGCCGACCTTACTAGTGTATCAGCTATCTCTAATGCCTGCTCTCCATGATCTGGCTGAGAGATTAATAGTTCTTCAATATTAACACCTAAATTTCTTGCATACACAGGATCTAACGCATGTTCTGCATCAATAAATCCGCAAACTCCACCTTGCTTTTGTGCTTCGGCCAAAGCATGGAGTGCTAAGGTTGTTTTCCCAGAGCTTTCTGGTCCATAAATTTCAATTACCCTTCCTTTAGGAAAACCTCCTATCCCTAAACCAATATCTAAACCGAGCGAACCACTTGGTATTGAGGAAATTTCAGCAATAGCGCCATCAGAGCCTAATTTCATAATTGAGCCCTTTCCAAATTGTTTTTCAATTTGACTTAATGCTGCATCTAATGATTTTGATTTATCCATATTTTTGTCTTCAACAACTTTCAATGATTTATTCATTCTTCTACTCCATTCCTTAACTGGTCAACTAGTTATTTGTACTACTTTTGTTCCTTTTTTGCAATAAAAATAAGTTACTGAAAAAAATAGCTATTTTTAATATTGTTCTTGTTATGATCTAAGTTAGATAAAATTTATTGAGGAAAATAAACGAATCGATAATTAAATATTAATCATCTCTGTATATTTTTTCTTTACGCTCATGAGATTCTTGGGCATCTATAGATAAAGTGGCAATAGGTCTAGCAATTAATCTTTTTAAGCTTATTTCTTCTCCGGTTTCTTCACAGTAACCATATGAACCGTCATCAATGCGTGACAAAGCTTCATCAATTTTTGCAATAAGCTTTCTTTGCCTGTCTCTTGACCTTAACTCAAGAGATCTATCAGTTTCAGAAGATGCTCTATCAGCAAGATCAGCAAAATTCGAGGATTCATATTGGAGATTATTCAAAGTTTCTTTTGTTTCGCTTATAATTTCATCACGCCAATCATTAAGTTTCCTTCTAAAAAACTCCTTTTGTTTGGCATTCATAAAAGGTTCTTTATCTGAAGGTGAATAATTTTTTGGTAAACGAGTAGCCATTTTTTTCTCAATCTGAACGCGGTATTTAAATGATAAATAATAAAATCGCAATAGTTTTATAAATAAAAATAAACTTTGTTGAAATTAGTGACTTTGGTAAGTAAGTTGTGTGATATTTTAAAAATTATAAATAGGTGAATCATGAAATTTGAGGGAACTAAAGATTACATTGCTACTGAGGATTTAAGAATTGCAGTAAATGCTTCAATAAGTCTTGAGAGACCTTTACTCGTAAAAGGTGAGCCCGGAACAGGTAAAACTGTTCTTGCTGAAGAAATAGCAAGAGCTCTAGATATGCCAATTTTAACATGGCATATAAAATCGACAACAAAAGCTCAACAAGGCCTTTATGAGTATGATGCTATAACAAGACTAAGGGATTCACAGCTTGGAGATGAAAAAGTTAAAGATGTTAAGAATTACATAAAAAAAGGAAAACTATGGGAAGCCTTTGAGTCTGAGAAACGCCCTATCCTTTTAATTGATGAAATTGATAAAGCTGATATCGAGTTTCCTAATGATTTACTTCAAGAATTAGATAGAATGGAATTCTATGTTTACGAAACAGGAGAAACAATCGCAGCTGAAAAAAGACCTGTTGTTATAATCACTTCTAATAATGAAAAAGAATTGCCGGATGCTTTCCTAAGAAGATGCTTCTTTCACTACATAAGTTTTCCTGATAATGACACAATGCAAAAGATTGTTGATGTACATTATCCAGATATCAAATCAAAATTGGTATCTGAATCTTTGAAAGTTTTTTATGAGTTAAGGGAAATTCCTGGTCTTAAGAAAAAACCATCTACATCTGAGTTATTAGATTGGCTAAAGTTGCTTATGAATGAAGATATAACCCCTGAAATGTTAAGAGAAAAGAACTCTAATAATATAATTCCACCCTTGCATGGTGCACTTCTTAAAAATGAACAGGATGTTCACTTATTCGAGAGATTGGCGTTCTTAGCTAGAAGAGAAGATAATCAAAATTAAAGATGTTTATTAATTTTTTTCAAGAACTCAAACAAGCCAATATTCCAGTCACATTAAGAGAATACCTCACTCTTATTGAAGCTCTAAATGCAGATATTCCTCAAAGAAAAGTTGAAGACTTTTATTATTTATCAAGATCTACTTTAGTTAAGGATGAAAAGAACTTAGATAAATTTGATAGAGTCTTTGGTAATGTATTTAAGGGATTAGAGAACATTGAAGAAATAGAGACTGCAGAAATTCCTGAAGAATGGTTACAACTTCTTAATGAAAAATACCTTACTGAAGAAGAAAAAAAACAAATCGAAGCCATGGGCGGATGGGAAAAGCTTATGGAAGAATTAAAAAAACGTTTAGAAGAGCAAGAAAAAAGACATGAAGGTGGATCAAAATGGATTGGTACAGCTGGAACTTCTCCATATGGTGCTGAAGGTTACAATCCTGAGGGCGTTAGAATAGGACAAAAAAATAATAAAAATTTCAAGGCAGTCAAAGTTTGGGATAAAAGAGAATTTAAAAATCTTGATGATGATATAGAAATAGGAATTAGAAACATTAAACTTGCACTAAGACGTTTACGTAAATTTGCAAGAGAAGGTGCTGCAGATACCTTAGATCTACCTGGAACAATAAAAAATACAGCAGATAAAGGATATCTCGATATATCTCTAGTTCCAGAAAGAAGAAATAAAGTTAAAGTTCTTTTATTCTTTGATATTGGTGGATCTATGGACCCTCATGTTAAATTATGTGAGGAACTATTTTCTGCTGCAAGAACTGAATTTAAAAATATGGAAAACTTCTACTTCCACAATTGCTTATATGAATATGTTTGGAAGGACAACAGAAGAAGGCATGCAGAAAGATTAAATACATGGGATATTCTTCATAAATATTCATCAGATTATAAAATCATTTTTGTTGGTGATGCGTCAATGAGTCCGTATGAAATAACTTACTCAGGTGGTAGTGTGGAGCATTGGAATGAAGAACCAGGTGGTTTATGGTTAGAAAGGATAAGTGACATATACTCTAATGTGATTTGGTTAAATCCTGTTGAAGAAAAACATTGGGAATTTACCCCATCAACACAAATTATAAACCAAATTTTATCTGGACGAATGTTTCCTCTTACGCTTGACGGTATTGACAACGCTATGAGAGAACTTAGTATGAAGAAGTAGATTATGAAGAAATACTTTATATTATTAATATGTGTATTATTTGTTGGATGTTCAACATTGTCTAAAGAAGAAAGATTAGCTCTTGAGACAAAGATTGACCATCAAGAATGCT
>CERK01008807.1_pt1 | contig 9821 bp, 4 predicted proteins | sample 530771 | NCBI WGS metagenome assembly CERK01 (sample SAMEA2620950, study PRJEB7988) | marine metagenome | biome: marine biome (ENVO:00000447); feature: deep chlorophyll maximum layer (ENVO:xxxxxxxx); material: "saline water (ENVO:00002010), including plankton (ENVO:xxxxxxxx)" | depth 30 m
AAAAAATGTAAGCACTATGGATATCCCAGTTCATCAAGGTACCTGGTCAGTCGATGGAAAGCATGTTTTTGGAACTGCTCTTAATATGAAAGTACGCCATCCAGTTTATAAATTTAATATGTTTGGAGACAAACAAGAAATAATTCCCCCTGGATCAAGATCACCGGTTACACACTTTGAAATGCATCCTTCTAATGGTTTGCTATATTATACACATGGAGACGGGAACCTATACCGCAGCGGAGATAGGATTAAAACATACGATATGACAAATGGAGAAATTAAAGTTTATATAGATAGACCCGGTGGAGCTGGAGCTCCTAAGCTTTCTAAAGATGGAAAGTTTTTAGCATACGTCCATAGAGACGATAGGCAAACATCTTTGGTCGTAAGGAATATTGAAACAAATGAGGAAAGTATTGTAAGTACTAATCTTGATTACGATAGAATGGATAGTGGAAGTTTCTATGGCTCTTATACAAATATGAGTTGGCATCCAAATAATAAGGAAATTTTTATTTCGTATGGAGGTGGAATTCACTCAATTAACATAATAACGTTAAAAGCAAAAAAAATAAAATTTAACGCAAGGGTGAAAAGGCAAATTAAAGAGACTGTCCGTTTCAAGGTGGATGTAGCAAAAGATAAAACATCTACCAGGTCGCATCGGTGGTCTCAGAAAACACCAGCTGGAATTCTTTATGAAGCTATGGGAGATCTTTATTTAAAAAATGGCTCTAAAGTTAAAAATCTATCTAACTCAAATGATCATGAAACAAGTCCGTACTACGATTCTAAATCTAGAAAAGTTTACTATGCAACTTGGAATGACAAAGAGATGGGCGCGGTTTATCAGATGGATCTTAGCGGTAAAAAGAAGAAAAAAATTACGAGCATTCCTAGTCAATATGGTTCTATTGTCGTTTCGCAGGATGGAGTTGTTGCGTATTTGAGAGGTGCTGGTTCATTGGTTAATGGAAACCATCTTGAAAGGCAGAAAGACTTTGAGTTGGTGTTAAATGAAGAAGGCACTGAAAAGGTTCTGGCTTCAATTGCTTGGAGTGGAAATAGATACGCAAAAAGGCCTCCTAGTATTTATTTTGGAAAAAATAATAAGATCTATTTTTCAGATTATGTTGAGGATATCTTGACTTTAAAATCTATCTCAACCTCAGGTCTTGATGAAAAAGAAATATACAAATTTCCACATGCTACTCGAGCTATTATTTCTCCCAATATGGAGTGGATTGCTTTTAGAGAGTATCACAGGAGCTTCGTAACTCCTTTTGAATACTTTGGTAAAGCTGTATCTATTAGCGCAGAAGATAATCTTGGTTTCACCCAGCGGGTTGACAGAAAACACGATGGCGATTTTATGTCATGGTCTTCAGATAGTAAAACTTTATTATGGACTCGGGGAAAATACCACTACGAAAAATCTTTGAATGCAATTATTGAAAAAAAATCTAAACTAACTAAGACTGACATATCCTTTACTTATGATATTGATAAGCCTTCAAGTGTAATAGTTTTTAAAAATGTTCGCGTTCTAACAATGAATCAAGAAAAAGACATTTTAGAAGGTGTTACAATATTAGTAAGGAATAACAAAATTATTTCGGTTGGAGATAATGTAAGGATCCCAAAATCAGCAAAGGTATTTGATATGGAGGGACGCACAGTAATGCCTGGTATGTTTGATGCTCACGGACATTATGGAAGTCCAATTTCTGCTTTAAATGTTATTGAACAGAATTTATACGGACTTAAAGCAAACCTAGCATACGGTGTTACCACTATGTATGACGTTTATGGAACAACGCAAAAAGATTTTTGGGTTTCTGATATGATTCAAAAAGGCGATATAGATGGCCCTCGAATATTTTCTGTAGGGGATCCAATTTTTGTCACGAAATATCGAACTAAAATGTATCGACCAATTAAAACACTAAGCGATGCTATTGAGCATGTTCAATTCAATAAGGATCATGGAGCTACAGCAGTAAAAGATTATTCTAATCACAACCGAATAGCGCGACAACACCTTGTTGAGGCATCTAGGCAATTAGGAGTCAATGTTGTCAGCGAATCTTTTTCAAATCCCCAGATGAATCTAACTCAGATTGTTGATGGCTTCACTGGTCTTGAACATACTTTGGGTCTAGAACCTATTTATGAAGACGTTATTCAGCTGTTAAAAAGTACTGATTTAGGAATTACTCCAACATTTATTGTTGTCTATAATGGGCCATCTGGTGAAACATACTTTTATCAATCAGAAAGACTATGGGAGGATAGAAAATTATTAAATTTTTTTAGAAAGGATGAGCTTATAAAATTGCGTCGACCAACTTTCTATTGGCCCGATGATCATTATGCTGCTCAAATGGGAGTTACAATGAAAAAGCTTTATGATAGAGGTATAACTATGCATATGGGTGCACATGGCAACATGATGGGCCTTGGAGCGCATTGGGAAATGGAGTTATTTACGCATGGAAGTTTTTCTAATTATGATGCTATTGAAATAGCAACAATCAATGGTTTTAAGCATCACGGATTAGACCATATCCTTGGATCTATAGAGCCTGGAAAACTTGCAGATTTTGTTATAATGCGAGACAACCCGCTTGAAAACATTAGAAATACCCGATCAATTGAATATGTAGTTAAAAATGGGGTGGTATATAGCGGAATGGATGCATCGAGAATATTTCCAAACCCTAAGCCTTCAGAAATACTTTATTTTAAATAATAATTACAATTGTCCTTTATGTAGAAATTTTTTTGTGGTGTAGATTTTCAGATGAAAAGAATACTTTTTTTTCTAAAAAGCAGTTTAGAAGAAATTGATCCCCGTTCAAATTTTCTCTCTTTAAGCACCAATGTTAAAGGAGATATATTAGCAGGTATAACAGTCGGTATCATCGCGTTACCTCTGGCGCTTGCATTTGGAGAAATTTCACAGCTTGGCCCCATAGCTGGTATTTGGGGTGCCATTGCAGGAGGGTTAATAGGAGGGCTTTTTGGAGGGTGTTTGGTTGGAGTAAGCGGTCCAACAGCACCTAAGGCTGCTCAAATTGCAGCATTTATGAGCTTTTTCGTTATTGGTGAATTAAATAATCCAGATCTTGTAGCTGCTTTTTCTATCATATTTTTAAGTGGCTTGATTTTAGTAGGTATTTCACTTTTAAAAATTTCGCGATTCATTCATTATACTCCCTATCCTGTGATAGCTGGATTTATGTGCGGTATTGGAGTTATAGTTATTTTAACTCAAATAAATGCCTTTGTTGGTCTTGGAGCTGAAGCGAACCTCCATAATGTTGTTTTAAATATTAAATATACATTTCAAAATTATAATTCAGATGCCTTGATAGTTTCAATACCCTGCTTGATAACGCTATTCATGTGGTCTAGGATTACAAAAAAAATAGTACGTTTAGCAACAATTCCATCTCCTCTTGCGGCCTTGATTTTGGGTACTAGTATTGCTTATATAATGAATTTAAATATCCCCTATATTGGAGATAAAATGGGAAGCGCTACAGATGGGAGAATCTTTAGTTTTTATATCCCTGATTTTAGCAGGTTCACAGAATTCTTTCTTCCAGCGCTAGCTTTAGCAGCTTTAGCTGTCTTAGATAGCCTGCTTAGTTGTAAAGTTGCTGATAATTTAACGAGCACTCGGCACAGTAGCGATAGAGAAACATTTGGACAGGGTATGGCAAATATGGTAGCAGGTCTTTTTGGAGGAGTAACTACTGCCACTGCAACGATGCGAACTGTTGCCAATATTAAATTTGGAGCAAAAACTCCGCTAGCATCAATCGTTCACGGTTTAACGCTTTTAGCTATATTGCTAGGCCTGGGTTCGTTTGTAGCTATTATCCCAACAGCCTGCTTAGCGGCTATTTTGTTCAAGGTAGGTATTGAAATTATGGATTACAGAATAATACCTGTTCTAAAAAAACTCCCTATTTCAGATTTATTGGTATTTATGATTGTGTTGTTAATAACTGTTTTTGAAGACTTGATGGTTGCTATAGCAATCGGTACAATTTTTGCACTATTTAGTTCAAGATATGAATTAAGATCAATTTTTAATTTTAATTCAAGCGATTTAGTAGGAGGTTTGAATGGAACAGAATTTGCACCAAAAAATCTTGATTTAAATCAGCTTGATAAGTTGCCAGTCAAAATTCTAAGGCCGCAAGAATCTTTATTTTTCGGCACAATAGAGCCAATGATTGAAGCATACAGTGCTACAGATGAGCACGAAATTTTAATCGTTGATTTAAGTAATGTGTTGATGATTGATTTAACTGGGGCTTATGCTTTAGAGGACTTAATCAATAATACCATGAAAAAAAATACGGAAGTACTAATTACGGGTATGGATCCCAAAATAGAAAAAACTCTAGTTGGGCTTAATTTTGTTAAAAATATTGGGATAGATAATTTTAAAAGCTCAAAAGAACTTATTTCACCTATACTACAAAAGCGATATGGTTTATTTTTCGATACCGAATCCTAAATTGATTAATTGATGAAAATAGTTTTGATAGAGCCTTATTTTTCCGGCTCTCATAAGTCATGGGCCACTGAACTGAAATTTTTCAGTAGGCACAAAATTGAAATCATTTCCTTGCCAGGTAAATTTTGGAAATGGAGGATGCGTGGCGGTGCCATCACACTAGCAAAAGAGTTTATGGAGTTGAATTATGATCCAGACCTGCTTCTTGCAACAGATATGCTAGACCTTACAACTTTTCTTAGTCTTACTAGATCACGCTCTTCGAAATTACCGGTTGCTATATATTTTCATGAAAATCAACTTTCATACCCTTTACCAGAGAATAGTAAAGTTCTACAAAAAAAATATGAACGTCATTATGGATTTATAAATATTTCTTCAGCGCTAGCCGCTGATCATGTATTATTTAATTCAAATTATCATAGTGAATCTTTTCAAGTTGAAGGGCTAAAATTTTTAAGGAAATTTCCAGATTACAATGAACCAGAAACGATGGATGTAATTCAAAAAAAGAGCGAAGTGCTCTATCTGGGCATGGATTTATCTAAATTTGATAAATATCAAAATATTAAAAAAAATAACCCACTTATTTTATGGAATCACAGATGGGAATATGACAAAAACCCAGAACCATTTTTTAGGAATCTATTTAAGCTAAAGGATGATGGGATAGATTTTAAAGTTGCTTTACTAGGGGAAAGTTTTAATTCAAAACCTAGCATTTTTGAAGAAGCTAAAAATAGACTCAAAAACCAGATAGTTCATTATGGGTTTTGCGATGAATTTTCAGCTTATGCTAAATGGGTTTGGATGGCCGACATTTTACCGGTAACAAGCAACCAAGATTTTTTTGGTGGGAGCGTTGTTGAATCTATGTATTGTGATACATACCCACTTTTACCAGATAGACTAACGTACCCTGAGTTATTGCCTAACGAATTGCACGCAAAACACATTTATTGTAGCTATGATGAATTATACAATAATCTTAAGAAAAGTATTTTAAACATTGAAGAGACGCGAAAATTTTCACAAAAAAAGATATTCAATCAATACAACTGGAAAAATATAATCAAAAGCTATGATGATATGTTTGAATCATTTGTGAGTTAATATTATTTAATTTCAAATTCGATATCTAGATTTATTATATCAATTTCACTGACTTTAATATTCACTATTTCACCTATCCCATAGCTATTTTTTGAGTATTTACCCATAAGCGTCAATTTATTTGATGATAATACGTATAAATCACGTGGGAGCTTCTTCACATCTATATATCCTGTTATTTCTGTTCCAGTTTCGCAAATTAATAAATGCGATGGTTTTATATTTACAATAATTCCTTCAAGTGTTTTGTTTGTTTGTGATTTAAGCCATCGCAATCCTTTTAATCTTAAATAATCCCTATTTGCCAGCTTAGCCTTTACTTCGCCTAAGTTGCAAAAATCAATAGATTCAGAAATATTATTATTTTGTTTTTTTAGTATCCTGTGAACTAAAAGGTCAGAGTATCTCCTGATGGGGCTAGTAAAATGCGTATACTCCTTAAAGCCTAGTCCGTAATGCCCAATATTTTTCGATGAATAAAAAGCTTTTTTCATTTTCCTTATTAAAAGAAGTGATAAAATATTGCGTGAGCTCGAATTATCAAATTTTCTTAAAAAGTCGTTTATTAATTTTACGCTAAGTTTATTTGAAACTTTCTTTTCGCTAGAGAACTTTTCTATAATATCTTTTATATAATTTTCATTCTGAAGCGTTGGGAGATCGTGATTTCTGAAAAGACCTAATTGTTGAGATTCTTTATTTATTTTGATGATTTGTTTTGCAGCAATTTTATTTGCAATTAGCATACATTCTTCAACGATCTTATGAGAATCTTCCTTTTCCTTTTTTGAGAGTGAGTTAATTTTTTCTGAGCGGTTTGGGCTATACACAATTTCATGATGATCTATGCTTAATGCATTTTTTAGCCGTTCATTCTTTAGCTCGCTAGCTATTTTGTTTAGAATATTTAACAAATCAGAAAAAGGGCTGGTATTTAATTTTTTTAATACATTCGAAGCTTCACTGTATGAAAATCTTTTGTTGCTAGTAATAATAGATTCAAAAAAAGAATATTCAATTATTGAGCAGTTGCTATCTAGCTCAATTTTTAAAGTCATTGCTAGCCTTTTTTTATTAGGTTTTAGTGAGCACAAATCAGTTGAAAGTATTTTTGGCAGCATATGAAAAACTTTTTCTGGAAAATAAAAACTGTTTGCTTTTTTTCTTGCACTATTGTCAATAGTATCACCCTCTTTTACATAAGCTGATACATCAGCAATATGAACAAATAGATCATAGCCATATTCTTTTTTAATCACACTAAGCGCATCGTCAAAATCTCCAGCATTATCTGGATCAATTGTTATTGTATCTAAATCTGATAGATCGACTCTATCTTTTTGATACTCTTTTAATATTGATTTGAAATGAGTCTTGTCTTTGTCGTTAAGATTAATCTTAGATGAGTCATTTAATTCATACCTTCCTGAAACAAATAGAAAGTCACTATCAATATTATTCTCACTAGAAATTAAAGATGTAGTTTTTGCATATGCTGTCTTGTGATTCTCGCGCCAATCAAGAATTTTTATTTTTACAATATCTCCAGCTGATGCGTTGATATTGTTTTGTTTGATAGAAATTGATTTTGACTGAAACGGATAAAGAGATGCTTTTAGATGGTCTTTTTTTGCAAAAATCTTAGCAGTAAATACATTTTTATTTCTACTAATAATCTTCTCGACTTTAGCTTTTTTTTGATTTTGCTGTGACTCGATTATTCCAACTTTAACTGTATCTCCATCTAGAGCAGATTTTAAATAAACATGGCTAATATAATGCTTATCGCCAGTATTTTTATTAGTGACAAATCCACCACGGTCAATAATATTAATATCAGAAATAAATGAAGAGGCTAGTGCTGTTTTTTTCAATGTCTTTCAAATAGAAAATATAGGTTTAATAGCACTTCACTTTTGCTCGATAAGGTAAGTTCCTTTTGTTACTTTAAAGCCTTTTTTGGACCAGGTAGCTATTTCAGGATTATTGCCTTTTCTTTCTCTAATTGAGGCACATCCAACATCACCATTTTTCCCAAGAGCTACAATTTTATCATTGAAATCAACTTTTGAGGGTCCTCCGTTTATATCAACAATACGCTTGCATACTTCTTCGCATGCTTCTTGTGGACTTTTTCCGTTGCGCATTAATTCTACCCCTAGAAAGGATCCGCATGATCTGATCATTTCTTCTCCTCTGCCAGTGGCCCCAACAGCCCCAACTTCATTATCAACATAAAGACCTGCTCCAATTATAGGAGAGTCCCCAATTCTTCCGGGAATTTTCCATGCGAGCCCACTAGTTGTTGTGATGCCCGCAATATTCCCATCGCTGTTTAGACCTAAGACATTAATTGTTCCAGTTGTTCTCTTGTTAGAATCGTTACTATTCGATGGAGGAAGATAGTCATCTTTTTCAGAAAGATTTTCTCGCCATTTAACCCAAATTTTTCTAGTCTTTTCAGTTAATAAGTTTTCAATTTTGAAACCGTGCATTTTTGCAAAATCCTGTGCTCCCTTACCCACTAGATGGATATGGTCAGTTCTTTCCATTACAAGCCTAGCAACAGAGCTAGGAGTCTTGATTCCTTCAATGCAAGCCACAGAACCGCAATTGTGATCCGAACCATTCATTATAGACGCATCTAATTGGACAGTTCCATTCATATTTGGTAGACCACCATAGCCAACGGAAGTATCATTTGGGTCTAGTTCAGTAACATTAGCAGAAAGCTCAATTGCATCCAAAAGGGAACCATTTTTCCTTAAAACCTCCCAACCCGGTCGTAGTACTTTTTTACCCCACTTTTCTCCCCTGCTGCAAAGAATTACAGGGTTATTTTTAACAGATGTATTTGATTTTGCTAGTAAATTAGAATTTAATGCTGGTAAAGAAAGACCTAGTGCAGAAATAGATTTAATAAATTTTCTTCGATCTATCATTTGATTTTACTCCTTTGAAAATATCTTTAAGTATTTAATGGTGATCTAATCTAATTCAAATTATTATGATTATGACAGGTAAATAGATTTATCTAATTTATTAATTACTTTTTCTGAATTTATGTCCCATTCAAAACCTATATCCCTAAAAGATGTTTTCTGGCTGTGGCTACCATTGGCTGGAAGCTGGTTATTAATGGGCATCGAGTCTCCAATGTTGGCGGCTTTCGTGGCAAGAATGGTTTCTCCAGAAATTACATTAGCAGCATGGGGATCCCTTGTATATCCAATATCTCTAGTGGTTGAGGGGCCAATCATTATGCTTCTTACAGCTAGTACAGCACTCGCAAAAGATCTGCCTTCTTATAAGAAGCTATTCAAATTTATGCTCATAATGTCTTTGGTGCTTTCAGCGATTCATATCTTAATCGCTTTTACTCCATTGTTCTTTTTTGTTGCTAACGACTTGATGAATGTACCAAAAGCGCTCTTAGGTCCCGGTAAAACAGGACTTCAAATCATGACACCTTGGACCCTGATGATTGCTTGGAGAAGACTTAATCAAGGAGTGATGATAAAGCATGGTAGTTCAAATATGGTTGCAATTGGGACAGCTATTCGATTAATTACTTTAGTATTTGTATTATCATATGGTAGATGGTTTTCAGATTTATCAGGAATAATTGTTGGCTCATCAGCAGTTGCTTTGGCTGTTACAGCAGAAGCTATTTATGCACAACTAGCAGTAAGAAGAATATTAAGAGGAATACTTTCTAAAGAAAACGTATCTGAACAAGTTACGCGAAAAAGCTTCATTAGGTTTTATCTACCTTTAGCAATTACCCCGCTTGCATCTTTATTAATTCATCCCGTAGGCTCTGCAGGGATGAGTCGTATGCCTGAAGCATTGCCGTCACTTGCAGCATGGCCGGTAGTTTATGGATTAGTATTTATAACAAGATCACTGGGCTTTGCTTTTAATGAAGTAGTTGTAGCTTTGTTACCACATCCAAATGGAAAGCTTGAGCTTTTAAGATTTACCCGAATTCTGGCTATCTCAACCAGCGCATTTTTAGGAGTATTGGCTTTAACTCCAATCGGTGGTTATTGGTTTTTATATGTAGCGGGACTATCAGAGGAGCTTGCCTACATATCTTCGATAACATTAGTATTCGCAATTCTAATGCCTGGCTACCAAGCCTATCAAGCATGGTATAGTGGACTTTTGG
>CERK01071463.1_pt1 | contig 9743 bp, 11 predicted proteins | sample 530771 | NCBI WGS metagenome assembly CERK01 (sample SAMEA2620950, study PRJEB7988) | marine metagenome | biome: marine biome (ENVO:00000447); feature: deep chlorophyll maximum layer (ENVO:xxxxxxxx); material: "saline water (ENVO:00002010), including plankton (ENVO:xxxxxxxx)" | depth 30 m
GCAGTGGACAAACGATCAGCCTATCTATCAACAAGTGCGGGACCACGTAGTCTCCTTAATCATTGACGGTATATTAAAGTCAGGTGATCCAATTCCATCTGTGAGACAAATGGCTGTAGATGGTGGTGTAAATCCATTAACAGTTTCTAAAGCCTACCAGGAACTTGTAGACCTAAACATTGTTGAAAAGAAAAGAGGTTTGGGTATGTTTATTACTGAGAATGCCAAAAAAGAATTACTAAAATTAGAAAAATCAAAGTTTTTAAAAAATGAATGGCCCAATACTATAAGAAAAGCAGAAAGCTTGGGCATAGACCTAATTGAACTCATAAATAAGAATTGAAATGTGTAGTGATTTAGTTATTAAAGCAACGGGAGTTAAAAAAAGTTATGAAGATAACTATGCCCTAGATGGAATAGATATTGAGGTTAATTCTGGACAAATATTAGGATTCATTGGCCCAAATGGTGCTGGAAAATCTACTTTTCTCCAGTCTGTTCTGGGACTGATAAATACTGAAGGAAACCTAGAGGTCTTAGGATTAGACCCTCGGAAAGATAGACATAAATTACTTAAAGAGGTTTGCTCTATAACTGACGTAGCAGTTCTACCTAAATGGATGACGGTAGATCAAGTTTTAAACTATGTAGATGGAGTTCACCCGGGCTTTGATCTAAAAAAATGCCTAACTATTTTATCTAGAACAAATATCAAAAGAAGCTCCAAAATCAAGACACTTTCTCGTGGAATGGTTGTTCAGCTTCATTTATCTATTGTTATGTCTATAGACGCAAAACTTTTAGTATTAGACGAACCTACACTTGGTCTTGATCTCGTCTACCGTAAGGAGTTTTATTCGCAACTTATTGAAGACTACTATGACGGAGATAAAACAATCCTTATCAGTACTCACCAAGTAGAAGAAATTGAGGGTGTATTATCCGATGCTATATTTATGAATCAGGGCAGGATAGTGATGCAAGATTCCATTGAATCCATAAATAAAAAATTTCTAGAATTGAGACCAACTCAAGACTCTATTGAAAAGGCTAAATCATTGCGACCCATTCACAGTAGAATGGAACTGGGAAGGGAGGTATTTCTTTATGAAGATACCGAACAGGATAAATTAAGTGAAATAGGAGAGGTAAGACCTCCTGTTATAGCAGATTTATTCATGGCCATCATGGAGAAAACCAGGAAAGGATCAGAGACATGATTACAGTATTTTTCACTATGATCAGGAGAGAGATACAAGAGCATAAGGTTGCTTTTATATATGCTCCTTTTGCTGTCGCTTTAGTTTTGTGTTTTGTTATAGCTTCAGTTTATTTTGGAATTACTGATATACAGACTAATGAATTTAATTTTTCCACCGAAATATATGATGAAGATTATCAGGAAGGGATGTTACTGGCCTCACCGGAAGCAAAAGCCAGAGTAATTCGTGCTGGTTTGATATTCTTAGGTTTACCTATTCTATTGACGGTTGGATTTGGACTATTGGCCTATAGTCTTTCTACTTTTGCAGATGAAAGAAAAGATAAGAGTCTTATCTTCTGGAGATCAATGCCTGTTTCAGATTTAACTACAGTTTTTTCAAAATTACTATTCGTAATTTTTATTGTGCCTCTACTTGTTTTGCCCAATATAATTTTATTGCAGTCAGTTGCTATGTTAAGCGCATCAATTTACTTTGTTTCAAACGATATTGTTCCATTCAGTTATCTTTGGACAAGCTATTTCCTTACAGACTGGTTTAGAATTATCTTTAGTTTGTGGGCTCAGGCACTATGGAGCTTACCAATATTTTTATGGTTAATGTTTGCTGGAACTTACGCAAGAAGGCCTGTTATAGGAGCAGCCGTGCCACTCGTGGCAACAATTGTGCTAGAGCGTATTATCTTCAAAACTAATGAAGTATGGGAATTCATAGATAATAGACTTGGCTTTTGGAGCAGGGCAGATAGTTTTCCCATAGCTTCAGAAGAAATTCGTGTGGTCGATATTTCAGATATTATCTTAATGTTATCTACTCAGGCTTTTTGGATTGGGATGATTACTAGCGCTATTTTAGTAGCAGGAATTGTCTATACACGCTCAACAAATAATGATTATACCGTCGAATAAAAAATAGATTTGACCTAGAAGCTTACCCTCCATACAATGCCCACTTTCGGCCCGTTCGTCTAGTGGTTAGGACATCTGGTTTTCATCCAGGCAACAGGAGTTCGATTCTCCTACGGGCTACCACCACCTTAAATTATTTATTTAAATACTCTTTATTTGTTTTACTTATGAAGTAGTATTCTCTTAATAAAGGAGAAATTCGATGAAAATATTAAAATATTTCAGCTTGGTTGCGTGCCTTATCAGCCTTAATCTTTTTTCAATGCATCATGAGTCTACAAATGAAGATGTTGCTAGAGGTTGGATAGAAGCCGGCTATACTGGAAAAGATGAAGCTATTTCTTATGTCCAAAAACACATGGCAGAAGATGGCAGAAACTACCCGGGTCGTTATGTTGGTTTTGGTTTTACTTACAACCCTGATGCAGAACCCGGGACTATGGTTATAACTGCTATAACACCTGAAAGCCCGGCTTCAAAAGTCTTAGAAGTTGGAGACCGTTTTACTTCAGTAAATGGTATTGAAGTAAATGAAGAAAATATGGATAGATTAAATTTTAGAGGAAAGCCAGGAGAGGAGGTCAATACAACTCTTGAGAGAGATGGAAAAGCTCTAAGTGTCTCTGTTGCCAGAGGCATAATCTCTGCTAATTATTCAAAAGCTGAAGTTTTAAATAATATGAAATCAGGAAATGCTGACGAATGGGTTCCAGAGGAATCAAATATTATAGAAGTTCTCAGTAATGACTCAGTTGTTTATGTACTGCACCAATCCAAAGACACTGAAAAATCATCTGGTTTATCGTTTGAAGCGGTTAGTATGCACAGGTTTACATTTAATGATGCAGGTAAAGTAGCAAGCATCAGGAATCTTTCAGAAGATCGATTTGTACTAGAACAACAAGGTTTTACTATATCTAGATAGACTAAGCTGTATCAATAAAATCTGATGAACTTTTTTGATTCAGTAATATCTGCATTCAAGAATTATGTAAATTTTTCTGGTAGAGCTACTAGATCAGAGTTTTGGTGGTTCTTCCTTTTCTGCATTCTTCTTTATATGCTCACTTTCAGCTTGAGTGTAGAAGAATTCAATAGCGCTCTATCTAATTCAGAATTACAGAATGGCAACCCCGCTCAATTAGTTGGGTTATTTATCCAATCTTGGTTTGGTGTTGCTTTTTTAGTAACTTTTATTCCATCTATAACTATAGCAGTTAGAAGGTTTCATGATTTAAATATGTCTGGATGGTGGTATGTTGGTTTACAGATTGCTCCGTCCTTGCTTCCAAGTATTTTTATTTTTAATTTAATTTCTCTTATGGCCCTTTTTCTTTTTGTATATTTTATGGCGCAGGAAGGAGGAGAGGATAACCGTTTTGGTCCCAATCCTTACAGTGAAGAAATTTAAATTATTTAATTGGAGATAGAATCTCTTCGGCCATTTTCACCCAATAGGTCGCGCCGATAGGTAAGACTTCATCATTGAAGTCATAGCCTGGATTATGGATCATACAAGATCCCTCTCCATCTCCGTTTCCAATCCAAATATAGCTACCAGGTTTTTCTTGAAGCATATAAGCAAAGTCTTCAGATCCCATCCCAGGAGTTGGGGACAGATTAACCATGTCCTCTCCTGATATTTTTTGAGCAACTTTTCCTGATAACTCTGCTTCGTCAGTTGTATTGATTGTCGCAGGATATCTATGTTCAAAATCAAATTCAAAATTAGCATCGTATGCTGCACAAATAGAACTGGTGATCTGTCTCATCTGTCTTTCTAATTGATTCTGAACTTTTGGTGAAAAGCACCTGGTGCAACCTTTGATTTCTACTTCATTTGGAATGACGTTATAAGCATCTCCGCCATGAAATTGAGTAACACTTAATACAACAGGTTCTTGAGGGTCAATGTATCTGCTCACGATAGATTGATAAGCATCTATAACCTTGGTGCCAATAATTATAGGATCTATAGTTGTTTGAGGCATTGCGGCATGTCCACCTTTTCCTATTATCTTTACATTAAAGATGTCAAAAGCCGCCATGATCGGTCCTGGCTTTATTGCAAATGATCCTACTGGCATCCCTGGAATGTTATGCATTCCATAAACAGACTCAACGGGATATTTATCAAACAATCCCTCATCTATCATGGCTTTACCGCCTCCTTCGTTTTCCTCTGCAGGCTGAAAGATAAAGTTTACGGTTCCATCAAAATTACCTTTCTCTGCTAAATACTTTGCTGCCCCTAAAAGCATAGTTGTGTGCCCATCATGTCCACAAGCATGCATTTTTCCTGGATTTTGAGACTTATGAGCGAAGTCATTGGCTTCGTGAATTAAAAGAGCATCGAGATCTGCTCTTAACCCTATAGATCTATTCCCAGTACCTTTTTTCAAGGTACCCACAACGCCAGTTCCAGCTATACCTGTTTCAACTTCTATACCAAAACTTTCTAATTTCTCTGCAACTATCTTTGCTGTTCTGTGTTCTTCAAATGCAATTTCTGGATGAGAATGAATATCTCTTCTCCAGTTTTGCATTTCCGGTTGCAGTTCAATCAAGTCTTTTATAATTTCCATAGATCAAATTTATATCTATTAAATCTCCAGAGCAAGAATAAATTGAAGTGTTATATAATGCCCTAAAAATATATCTGATCATGACAATAACAATGAAAGAGGTTAGAGAAGAGATAGATCTTCTTGATAAAGAACTAGTTCTGCTTCTAGCACGAAGACAAAAATGTATCGAAATGGCCGCGTTGGTAAAAAATGATGAGAATCTCATAATTGATGAAGAAAGAATCGAAGATGTTATTTCCAAAGTTACAAGCTTCGGTGATTCGTGCGGATTAAGCAAAGATATAGCCGAACCTCTTTGGAGAAAATTAATCGAATTATCAATACAACATGAGTTTCAAGAATTAGATCTATTAAAATCTAATAATTAGACTATTTCTCTTCTACCTTTCATAGTTGAAAGATTTTTTAAACTCATCTATCTTGGATGGGTTAAAAATTGCATAAGACTAAAATGAAAGAAACTGAACTAACATATCTAGGCAACAGCTCTAAAGAGCATTTTCAGGAATTGGAAGAAATATTTAATTCTGTTGAGGCATCAATGGGCTATCTTCCTAATGCCTATTTAACAATGGCAGAGAAACCAGATCTTCTTAAGGCTTTCTCAAATCTTGCCATGACTATTTTTATGTCTAAAGAAATCGACATAGGTACAAAGCAGCTAATAGCTCTAGGTTCTAGTCTCTCTTCGGGTTGTAAATATTGTCAGGCACATACATCTCATGGAGCAGAAAGAGCGGGTATTAATGAAGAAAAAATAGCCGATATTTTGAGGTATTCTGAAAGTAACAAATATTCAGATGCTGAAAAAGCAGTCTTGGATCTAGCATTTGCTTCTGGCAGGACACCCAATCAAACAACTAAAGGGCATTTTGAGAATTTAAAAAAATATTATTCAAAGACGGAAATAGTGGATATAGTCTCAGTTATCTCATTATTTGGATATCTAAATAGATGGAATGACACCATGGGCACTTTATTAGAAGATATACCAGAAGAGTTTGTAGAAAAAAAATTAAAACCGTTGGGTTGGGCATAGGAGAGAAAAATGGAAATACCATATGAAAAAACAATCGCAGATCTGTTTCGATGGAGGGTTGCTGAATCAGGAGAAGATATAGCACACAAATTCATAGATACCGAGACAACTTATAATGAGCTCGATTCATATGCTAATAAGGTAGCTCAGGGGCTTATCGGTTTAGACTGTAAACCGGATAGCAGAGTTGCATTTCTAGGTAAGAATTCAGACCTATTCTTTGAATTTCTCTACGGAACCATTAAGTCTAATACTGTGACTGTAGGTATCAATTGGAGATTAGCACCCCCAGAAGTTGCTTACATAATCAATGACTCTAAAAGCGAAGTTTTGCTCGTTGGTCCGGAATTCTTTGGATTGATTGAAGAAATAAAGAACGATATTCCCACTGTTAAAAAAATAATAACCGTAGGTGGTAATCATGAAGAATGGGAGGACTATATTATCTGGCGCGATTCACAGGAAAATCTAGATCCAATGTTAGAAAGTAAAGGTGATGATGATGTTATCCAGCTTTATACATCGGGTACTACTGGACATCCTAAAGGAGTCCAGCTAACCAATGATAATTTTAGTAGTTGTTTCTTGATGAATGAAGACTCTATGTATAGAGAGATGAATGAAGGTGAAATAAATCTTGTATGTATGCCAATATTTCATGTAGCTGGTACAAATATGGGTCTCGCTGGTATGGTTACTGGTGCAAAGAACATAATAATTCCTGAAGTTGATCCAACTCTAATACTTAGGTTAATTGAAGAGGAAAAAATACAACATGCTCTTTTTGTTCCGGCAGTTATTCTGTTCTTAGTTCAACATCCAGATGCAGAAAATACAGATTTCTCTTCTTTAAAGACAGTAATTTATGGAGCTTCACCTATCACCGATGATACGTTAATCAAGGCCATGGAATTGATGCAATGTGATTTCTGGCAAGTCTATGGACTAACAGAAACAAATGGGGCAATAACCTTTTTATATCCTGAAGACCATGATGTTTCGAGAGGAAAATTAAGATCCTGCGGAAAGGCCGGAAAGGATGTTGGCTTAAGAGTAGTGGATTCAGATGATAACGACGTTCCAGTAGGAGAGGTGGGCGAAGTAATTATTCAATCTTTAAATAATATGAAGGGCTATTGGAATAGACCAGAAGCTACAGCAGAATCAATTAAAGATGGATGGTTTTATTCAGGAGATATTGGTTACTTTGATGATGAGGGGTTTTTATATATCCACGATAGAGTGAAAGATATGATTGTTTCAGGAGGAGAGAATATTTACCCAGCCGAAGTTGAAAATGCATTACTGAGTCACCCTCAGATTGCTGACGCCGCAGTTATAGGGATTCCTGATGATAAATGGGGAGAAGCAACAAAAGCATTTATAGTGCAGAACGAAGGCGATCCTCTTGAAGAGGCTGAAGTCATTTCTTTTGTAAGAACCAAAATTGCAGGTTATAAGTGCCCTAAGACAGTCGAGCATATAGAGGCGTTACCTAGAAACCCTTCTGGCAAAATTCTTAGAAAAGATCTAAGAGCTCCTTATTGGGAAGGGAAAGAAAGAAACGTTTCATAGATTAAGATTGCAATTTAAGTTAGACGAGCGACTTGAAGAAGATACCTATTTTGTAGGAGATTTACCTTTGTGCAGAGTCTTATTAATGAATGTTTCTAATTTTCCGTGGATTATTTTAGTACCAAGATTGCAGGGAATAACTGAACTTTTTCACTTAAACGAATCCGAACAGGTTGATTACCAAAAAGAGACAAACTACTTATTAGAAGCTATGTCTGAGATATATAATTCTCATAAGATGAATATAGCTAGTTTAGGTAATCTTGTTCCGCAGTTGCATACACATATTATCGCTAGGTTTAAAGATGATGCCGCTTGGCCAAATCCTGTTTGGTCCCATCAGAATATGATTAAGTATCAAGATACTCAATCATCCTTTGAGATTGACAAGCTTCGAAAGCTTGTTGATGATTACGTCTAGGGAGAAAATTATGAATAAGTTTAGTCCGGAGGTTTTTGAAAAGAAAGATTTACCTTTTACGGTAAATAGGCTCAGCCCAACAATTGGTGGTGAGATTCTGGGAATAGATTTATCTCAACCTATAGACTCTGAAACAAAGGATTTAATCTACGAGGCCTTGCTCGTTTACAAGGTTATCTTTTTTAGAGACCAGAATATATCTACCGAGCAACATTTAAATTTTTCTAAGAATTTTGGTGATTTAGAGATACACCCTTTTGCACCCAAAAAAGATCTATTCCCTGAAGTATTGGTTATAACTCACAATGAAAAGAGCAGGGGTAGAGAGAATACTTGGCACTCAGATGTTACATGGAGAGAAAAGCCATCTTTGGGTTCTGTATTAAGAATGATTGAAAAACCACAGCACGGAGGCGATACATTATTTGCTGATATGTATGCAGCTTATGAAGGGCTCAGTGACGACATAAAAGATAAGCTAGAAGGGGCTATTGCTGTTCATGATTTTGCAAATTTCAGAGACCGTTTAATAAAAGAAGGTAAGTCTGATGAGGAAATTGAAGCCTTCAATAAAGAGTATCCTATGCCTGAGCACCCTGTAGTAAGAACACATCCTGATACCAATAAAAAGGTTCTTTATGTAAATGCTGCATTCACTCAATATATTAAGGATTGGGATCCAGAAGAGTCTAAAGAAATGTTAAAATTCTTATATTCCAGGGCATCTGTACCTGAATATCAATGCCGTTTTGCTTGGCAAGATAATTCCATAGCCTTTTGGGATAATAGAGCCTGTCAACATTATGCAAATTCTGATTATTGGCCTAATGTTAGAAAGGTAGAAAGAGTTACCATTATTGGGGATCGACCCTACTAGTTTCCCTTAAATAAAAAGTAATATATTAATGAATAAGAATTCAGTTATAGACTGGTCTCTCATTATTGCTATAGGCATAGCCTGGGGGTCATCTTTCCTTTTTATAAAAATTTCAGCTCCTGAAGTTGGACCTATTACTTTGGTCTTCTCAAGGTTACTAATAGCATCCTTAATATTAAGCCCTTTCTTTATTACAAAAGAACATCTCAGCAATATAAAAGAAGATTTTCTGTCAATTCTCTTTCTTGCCGGCATAAACGCTTCAATCCCTTTCTATCTTTTCTCTAGAGCTGCTATTGATCTCAATGCAGGAACTATGTCTGTCTTGAATGGAACTACCCCTTTATTTGCTTTCATCATTGCGAGCCTGTGGTTAAGGCTTGGTTCAAATTGGACCCAGTTATTAGGTATATTTATTGGCATGGTTGGTTTATTTATATTTGTAGGGTACGAGTCTTTGGAATTCTCTTTATTTGCGTTAATACTCTGCCTTTTGGCGTCTTTTTTCTATGCCTTTAGTTCAAATTTTATTTTTACTACTAAAGAAATCGATGCTACTTATTTAGCATCTATGACACTGCTGGTTGCAACCTTTTTAGTATTCCCATTCACTTTTCTTGAGAATGGATTAAACCTAAATCATCCTAATGAAGTACTACTAAGCGTATTCCTTTTAGGGTTCTTATGTACAGGTTTGGCATATATGGGGTATGTAGTTTTAATTAAACGAGTAGGCCCTGTAAAAGCTTCTACCGTAGTTCTAATTGTTCCTGTTTCTGGAATGTTATGGGCAAATTTATTTCTTGAAGAAGCTATTACTCCAACTATGCTCATGGGTTGCCTTCTAATTATTACTGGAGTAGGACTGGTTAACTTTTTTAAGGACGAAGCCTCTAGCTAGATGCTCTGCTTAAATAAACCACACTATGATCGTCATAGTCTTTCGTGCCGACTTCCTTGAATCCGAAACTTGCATGAAAAGCTAAAGAGGGGTCATTTCTAGGAATGGTATTAACTTCACAACATGTACTCACGTTAAGATCTTTTGCTATGTCTATTGTTTTTTCATAAATCATACGTCCCAACCCTTTTCGTCTATGACCATCTTTTAT
>CERK01012912.1_pt1 | contig 9734 bp, 10 predicted proteins | sample 530771 | NCBI WGS metagenome assembly CERK01 (sample SAMEA2620950, study PRJEB7988) | marine metagenome | biome: marine biome (ENVO:00000447); feature: deep chlorophyll maximum layer (ENVO:xxxxxxxx); material: "saline water (ENVO:00002010), including plankton (ENVO:xxxxxxxx)" | depth 30 m
TCTATATTTTCATTTTTTCTTTCAATTTGTAAATCATTTTTTTCAATTTTCTCCTTTGAAGCCATCTCTCTTTCGCCAAGAAACCTGTTTAATTCATATTTAATAATGTCATCTTTAGTTTGAACTAATATTTTATTATCAAAAAAAACAGTCTCTTTAAGGTCGATTGATGGTATTTGTAAATCTAGATCTGTTTTAATTTTTGCTAGATCTTTACTCATCATTAATTGCTTTTTATTATCTATAAAATTGGATTGCAATTTTGGTGTTAATTCTTCTAAATTTTTATAAATATTTGAAATATTCTTATAGTTTTGTAATAAAGATATTGCTGTTTTTTCCCCTACTCCAGGTAAGCCAGGTATATTATCTGATTTATCTCCCTTGAGTGCTAAATACTCAACATATTGACTAGTTGAGATTTGGTATTTGTTAGTAAATGCTCGATTGTCGTATATTTCAACATCAGATATTCCTCTTTTTGTGTACATAATCTTTGTTTTTGAATTTATTAATTGAAATGAATCTCTATCTCCAGTCACAATAGTTACTTTTTTATTTTGTTTATTAAACGAATATGACAAACTGCCAAGAACATCATCTGCTTCATAACCTTCAAGAGATATTTGAGGTATGTTAAAGTTTGAAAGTAGGTTTTGAAGCTCTTTTATTTGGATTTTAAAATTATCAGGTGACGATGATCTATTTGCTTTGTATTGGTCATATATTTCATTTCTAAATGTTTTTTTTGATACATCCCATGTAATAATAATTTGTTCAACATCATAATTGTTTACTAGCTTTGAAATCATCATTAAAAACCCATGAATTACATTTGTTGGGAATCCATCTTTTGTAGTTAATGTTTCAGGTAATGCATAGAATGCTCTAAATGCAATACTGTGTCCGTCAATAAGAAATATCACACCTTTATTTTAAACTTAATATATTTTTCTCTCATTCATCTACATATCAAATATAATCTTTATTAAGCCCGGATGGCGGAATTGGCAGACGCGCTGGATTCAAAATCCAGTATCTTCGGATGTGGGGGTTCGACTCCCCCTCCGGGTACTTAACACAATGTTAAATGGTGTATAAAATCAGATTTAATCAATAATGGACTATGAACAATAAAGCTGTTATTGGGTTTTCAATTATTTTTATAGTTACTGTAATTATTTTTATTACTATTTCTTCTTTAAACTCTGATAATTTTGGTGATAGCTTTATTGAACAAATTAGAATATCTGACAGTGAAAATAGTCTTGAAAAAAAATCTGATGCAATTTTAATACAACTTGGTAGAGATATCTGTAATAGTTCCAGTGAATGGGCAAATGAACAAAATTCTTTAAATGTTATATTTAATTTACTTAAAATATATGAAATTGAAGTAGACATAAACGATAGAATTATTCCAATTTTGCGATTTCAATCTACTTATGAACTATGTCCAGAAAATATTTCAGTATTAGAAGATCTATTTAAAATTGCAGAATAAAAAAATCCTCAAAAGAATACCTCAACTCATGTTCGGATTATTTTTATGTGGCTTTGGACTTGCATTTACAATAGAAGCGAACCTGGGATTGAATTCTTGGGATGTATTTCATGATGGATTTAGCAAACTAATAGGTGTCAAGATTGGTTTTGCAGGAGTTCTAACTGGTTTCATATTGTTGCTTGGGTGGATTCCGTTAAAACAAAAACCTTTTATAGGAACTATTTTAAACATTTTAACAATAGGAAATGTTATTGATCTTACAATGTATTTTTTACCTGATCCAGAGAATATATATTTGAGAATTATTTTTCTTATTTTTGGAACCGTTGTATTTGCACTAGGTGTTGGAGTTTATGTTGGCTCAGGATTAGGTCCAGGACCAAGAGATGGAATTATGGTTGGAATAGCTAATTTAGGACCTAGCATTAGAGTTACAAGAATTGGAATTGACTTTACTGCATTTGTTATAGGAGTATTTCTTGGCGGATCATATGGGATTGGAACAATCTTTATGGTCGTGTCGGTTGGACCAATAGTTCAATATTCACTTAAAAAATTTGATAGAGGTGCTATTTTTTCACTCTAGATATTAAAGAATTTTGATTAATTTCTTTATCCTCCTTTGCCTTAAGTTCGTTTTCAAAGTAAATAAGCCGCCTAACGGAAGATACGAAATCAAACTTATTTATCTCTACTTTCTTTGATAAGTCTTCTACTGTATTCCACTTGTAATTATTCATACCAATAACAATGGCGTCGACTTTATTTATATAGTCAAATTTTTTTATTAAACTTTTACATTTATTAGAACAAACAAAGTATTTTTCAGAAACATTTTTATATAATATTCTGCCACAGTATTTACATCTAGAATTGAGTTTGGCCACTTCTAACTATATTTTAACTATGTCTTGTGTTGAGTCTGGAAGAGTTTTTAAAATTCTCCTTGGTTTTCCCCTAAAGTTTATTCTTGAAGCTTGTTCTTGTCCCATAAAACATCCTTTATTAAAATCTACAAAACTTTCAAGCCAATTTATCTCATTAGGGAGTAAACCCATTTCAATAATTTTTAAAGAAGGGAGTTCGTAGATCATCTCAATTTCAATCCAGTCTAAAAATTGATCTGATTCTGATATTGGTTGGACTATTAGTAAATCTTCTTTAGGTAAAACTTCAAAAAAACTATCTTCTTTAGAAATTATTAATTCACAATTTATACGAATTTTATATTTTTCTAATACATTCTTTAGCTCATTCAAATTATCTTCACTCTGGTAAATTTTTAATTCACTATTCTTAATTAAATATATGAACCAGAATTTTACTTTTCCATCTGGTCCTAATAAATATGAAAACTTATTTTCATTTTCTTTTTTAATAATTGAGTTAGATACCAGAGAATCTATAAATGAATATGCGTCATCCCCTTTAATATGCATGCTACTTGTTGATTTTAAAATTTGCATAATCTTATATAGTACTTAACCAATCTAAATTAAGTAAATATAGAATATCTTGGAAAAACGAAGCAAGAATATATATTTTATCTGTAAATATTAAATAACCGAGTGCAATTAATGTAATACCAGATATATTCGTAGAATATTTTTGAAAATTATTAAAAACTTTGTTTTTAAAATTTATTCTATCTGAAAGTAAAGCAATAGTAAGAAAAGGAATTGCTAAGCCTGCAGAGAACAGTGCCAGATACATTACACCAGAGTATAAAGTTTCTGACTTAGAAGACAGTGTTAACAAAGCCCCAAGAACAGGACCAATGCATGGGGTGAATCCAAATCCGAATGTAAAACCCATTACAAAATTTTTAAATTTTGAAAAATTATTTATATCAACAATATTTGAACTATAAAAGTATTTTTTATTCAGAGAAGGGACTAAAAGTATTAAACCAAAAATAATTATTATTGATCCACTAATTTGCCCAAGAAAAGATGCATTTCTACTAAAAAAGGAGCCTACGGAACTAGCTAAAGCACCTAAAGATACAAATACAATTGAAAATCCTAATACAAATTGGAACGCTCCGCTAACTTTTGATATTTTTGAATTTTTATTTAATGAGAATATTGCAAAGTAACCAGGAACAAGAGGTAATACACACGGTGAAAAAAATGATAAGGCTCCAAAAAAGAAAGCTATAGGTGCATTAATTTCCATAAGTTAAATATATACTTTGATCCAAATTAAAAATAATCTTACTTATATCCTTTTGTTCTTCTAAATTTAGAACAAATAATACATGACTCTAATTTATGTCCTCTTGCTGGGCAGAATTCTCTTCCATAAAATATTATCTGTAGGTGTAATTTATTCCATTTCTCTTCTGGAAAAAGCCTCTTTAAATCTTTTTCAGTTTTTTCCACATTTTTACCAGTTGATAAACCCCATCTCCACGCAAGTCTATGTATGTGGGTATCAACTGGAAATGCTGGATACCCAAATGCTTGGCTCATAACTACTGAAGCCGTTTTGTGACCTACCCCTGGCAATTTTTCTAATTCTAAAAAATTCTGTGGAACTTGTGAATTGTGTTTCTTAACTAACAAGACTGATAAACCTTTAATAGCTTTTGACTTTTGAGGTGACAAACCACAAGGTCTTATAATTTTTTCAATCTGTTTTACGCTCATTTTTAACATTTTCTCTGGAGTATCAGCTTTATTAAACAAAATAGGAGTTGTTTTATTTACTCTTTCATCTGTGCATTGAGCTGATAAAACAACAGAAACTAAAAGAGTAAAAGGGTCTTTATGAATTAATGGAATTGGAGTTGTTGGATAAAGCTTGTCCAATATCCTTATAATTTCTTTTACTTTTTTATCTTTAGTTTTTACCACTTTATTATTTTAAACAATATATTAAAGTTCTCTCATATGTTGATTAATGAAAAAAATAAGTCAATAGCCGCATTATTTATTTCTGCATTATTTTTTGGATCCACTTTTTTAATTGTAAAAAACTTATTAGGCACATTCAGTCCTACTTTTGTTGTATTTTTAAGATATATCATCGCGGCTTTTATTTTTGGATTAATAGGTGGAATTCCAAATAAAATAGCTTGGAAACCTGGAATTTTAATGGGTTTTTTCCTTTGGTTAGGATATGTTACTCAGACACAAGGATTGGTAACAACATCAACAATAAATTCTGGCGTAGTTACAGGATTTTATATAGTATTAACACCTTTTCTTTCTAAGCTTTTTAATAATACTGATCTAAAAACAAAAAACTATATCTATTCAATTCTTGGATTTACGGGAATAGTGCTTATATCAATAAACGATATATCACAAGTTTTTGGAAATTTATTTACGCTGATATGTGCAGCGGCTTATGCAATGCACATTGTTTTAGTCGAACGATATGTAAAAAACCAGAATATCTCTCAACTTATGTTTGTTCAATCACTCACCGGAACTATTTTGTGCTTACCTTTAATATCATTATCTGAATTTGTATTTCTTCCAGAATACTTGTTCCCAGTAATCTTTTTAGGTCTTGTAGTTAATGTTGGTGCATTTTATTTACAACTATATGGTCAAAAGCTTATTCAGGCATCTACTTCAGCTTTAATCTTAAGTTTAGAAGCAATTTTTGCTTTACTAATAGGAATATTGGTAGCAAATGAATTTTTAAATTTATTAAATTGGTTTGGAGTAATTCTTGTACTTATATCTATATATCTAGTAATTAAAGAATAGACTTTTCTTCATTTATAGTATTAATAAATTTCATAATTAATCGTAAGAAGAAAACTAATACAAAGAATGAAGATATTAATAGAATTAACAATCTTGGCCCCTCTGTTACTGGTATTACGCAGTTAACAAGATCATTACATATTCCAAAACCACTTCCACCTCTAGAAAAATCATAAATAATTAAAAGCGGGTAAGATAAAATAATCAATAAAGATACCAGTATTAAAAAAACAATTATTCTTAATAAAAACATATTTTTATTATTTTAATATAGTTACATAAATGAAAGTAAAGTTAATAAGTTATTCTACTCCTACTAAAGAATTTATAGATGATGGTATTGATAACGCTCAAGAACTGGTTGCATTCTGTGCTAGGGTTTCTAATCCATCTAATCAACTAAATACTGAAACTAGTGAAAAGTTAATAAAATATCTTATTAAAAATGCTCATTGGTCTCCCCTTGAAATGGTTAGTGCTTGTTTAGAAATAGAAACAACAAGAGATATTGCCAGGCAAATTTTAAGACACAGATCATTTAGTTTTCAAGAATTTTCTCAACGTTATGCTAACCCTGTTAAAGATCTTGAATTCGTTACAAGAGAAGCAAGATTACAAGACCTTAAAAATCGACAAAATTCTATAGAAACTGACGATGAAGAAATAACGAATATGTGGATAAAAAAACAAGAAGATTTAATCGAGAATGCTAAAGAAACTTATAATTGGGCTATTAAAAATGGTATTGCAAAAGAGCAAGCACGAGCTGTTTTGCCAGAAGGAAATACTGTTAGCAGAATGTATATGAATGGAACACTTAGAAGTTGGATACATTACATAGAATTAAGGTCTGGTAATGGTACTCAAAAGGAACATATGGATATTGCACTTGCGTGTGCTGAAGTTGTCGCAAAAATTTTTCCTATGAGTAAAAATCTTGACTAAGAATCTAATTTATATTTAAATACTAAATATTCTTCTTCCACTGTAAAATCTGAATCGGCAATTATCATGAAATCTTGAAAATCAGTTTCAGCTTGTTTAATAAAGGCCATCCGATCATCACCTCCGACAGGTGGTATAGATCTGATTTTTACAGCTTCTGCTCTTTCTTTATATCTATTTATAAATTCTTCTACATTAAAATCCATAAAATTATTTTAGTTATGTTGTAAGTAATGTGTTAATCTCATTTTTCAATTGATTGGTTTTTTTAACTTTAATTTCTTTTAATTCAAGCAGTTTTATTTTTTCATTACCATGAACCTCAAGCTCGACATTTGATAAACCTGGATACTTTTCTAGCAATTCTTTAAGCAAAATTAAATTCTTTTTATCTAATTTTTCTTCAGTTACAGAAATTCTTAGTGGAGATGTATCTAAATCTTCAACCATCTTAGAAGGCTCTATAACTTCTAGATCTCTTGCACGAATTGTATTTTCTGAACCTCCAACATAAGTTCCGGAAACTTTTAAGTATATTTCGCCGTCAATATTTGTATTATATTTTTCAACTAGTTTATTAAATAGAAGAACCCCTAATGATCCTGTTGTGTCTTGTAAGTCAAATTGAATCCATGGATTTCCTCTTCTTGAAACTCTTTTTTGAACATTCGAAATTAATCCAGCAATAACAACATTCAGTTCTTCCTCATCGTCAATGCTTTGAAGTTCAATAATAGAATGAGTTGATTCTGATTTTAATACCTCTCCGTATCCCTCAAGGGGATCTTCACTAACAAAAAATCCAAGCATTTCCCTTTCCCTCTCAAGTTTTTCCTTTTTAGACCATTCAGTGTCTTTAATTGTTGTTAAATTATTACTTTGAGCATCTAGATCAAAAAGCGATGTCTGATTGTTTGCTTTTTGAGTCTTAAGACTTTTTGCATCATCAATCAAATCTGGGATTGCATTAAAAACACCCTTTCTTGGATAACCAAAATAATCAAATCCTCCACCTTGTGCTAATGCTTCTATGCCCCTTTTGTTTAATGATCTTGAATCTATTCTTGATAAAAAATCTTCAATAGTTTCAAATTTTCCATTAGTATCTCTTTCTAAAACTATTTTATCTGAAGTAATATCTCCAACATTTCTGACAGCAGAAAGACCAAATAAAATTTCATCCTTATTTACAGTAAAGTCAGATTCACTTTTGTTTATATCTGGAGTAGATACTTTAACTCCCATTTCTCTTGCTTCAGAAAGAAAAATTGCTGTTCTGTCTTTGTCTCTCTTAACAGCTGTTAATGAAGCAGCAATGTACTCTGCGGGATAATTCGCTTTTAAATATGCTGTCTGATATGCAAGCAAAGCATAAGGGACTGAGTGGCTTTTATTAAATCCATAGCCAGCAAAATATGCAATCTGATCGAAAATTTCAATAGCAAATTGTTCTGAGTATCCATTTTTTACTGCGCCCTCTGTAAACTTTTTGCGTTGTTCCTCCATAACTTGTGGAATCTTTTTTCCCATTGCAACTCTTAAATTATCTGCTTCTTGTAAATCAAAACCAGCTATTTTTTCAGCTATTTGCATAACCTGCTCTTGATATAAAATTACACCATAAGTTTCATTTAAAATGGTTTCTAAATCTGGATGTAAGTATTCAATATCTTTTCGAGAATTTGCACGGTCTGTAAACTCATTATGCATTCCTGCTCCAAGTGGTCCAGGCCTAATTAAAGCCACTAAAGCTACTATGTCTTCAAACCTCTTAGGATTAAGGCTTCGAGATACAGACTGAGCAACCCTACTTTCAAGTTGAAATACTCCAGTCATTTTTCCTTCAGAAAATAAATTATATGTCTTTTCGTCATTGAGCTCTATATTGTCAATGTCTAAATTTTTATCACCAATTAATTCCAACGTTCTGTCAACAATTGATAAGTTTCTAAGTCCAAGGAAGTCCATTTTAAGTAAACCTAATTTTTCTACTGTATGCATTTCGTACTGAGTTACTATTTCTGCATTTTCACCTTTTCTTTGTATGGGAAGAAAGTTTGTTATTTTATCTGGCGATATAACTATTGCCGCAGCATGGATGCCATCTTGACGTCTTAAGCCTTCAAGACCAAGCGCAATATCAATAATTTTTTTTACCTCTTGATCGGCAGTATATTGTTTCCGTAAATCTTCAGAAGCTGAATAAAACTCTTTGCTATATCCACTTTCATTATTTTCATCTAATTTTAGACATTCTGATATAGTTGCTGTGTTTCCTAAGATCATTGGTGGCATTAATTTTGCTACCTTATCTCCACTTGAAAAAGGAAGTCCCAATACCCTTGCTGCATCTCTAATTGCTTGTTTTGCTTTTATTGTCGCAAAAGTAACTATATGTGCAACTCTGTCTTGACCGTATTTATCAATAGCATATTGAATGACATCTCCTCTATATCTTTCATCAAAGTCCATGTCAATATCTGGGAGAGACTTTCTCCCCTTATTTAAAAATCTTTCAAATATTAATCCATATTTCAGTGGCTCTATTCCTGTTATTCCAAGACAATATGAAACGATTGAACCTGCTGCTGAACCTCTCCCTGCACCTGTCCTTATGTTTTTTGATTTAGCAAACTCAATCAAATCTCCAACAATCAAAAAATAGGAAGCAAATCCCATAGAATTTATTACATCGAGCTCGTAATCTATTCTCTCCTGTACCTCAGTATTAATTTCATGGTATTTTTGTTCAGCTCCAATAAAAACTTTCTTTCTTAAAAACTCTTCGACCGTCAGTGAACTATCATCGATAGGAAAATCTGGCAAATAATCCTTATCAAAAGAAAATTGATAATTAACTCTATCTGCAATTTTTAGAGTATTATCACATGCATTTGGAAATAATTCGTCTGGAAATAATTGTCGCATTTCTTCAGAAGATTTTACATAGTACTCTTCACCATCAAACTTAAATCTGTCATCATCTTCCATTGTTGCATTTGTTTGTACACAAAGTAGAGCATCATGAGCTGAGGAATCATTCTTTGAAACATAGTGGGAATCATTTGCAGCTACTAATGGAGCATTAATCTCTTTTGAAATATTTACCAAATCATCTAATATCTGAATTTGCTGGTTGATACCGTGATTATGTAATTCAATAAAGAAATTCTCTTTTCCAAATATATTTTGATAGTTTTTAGCCTTTTCTAATGCTTTTTCATAACTTTTTTCATTTGCGGTATTACCCTCTTCCCTCGAACCATCTGGTGCGAGATGTTGTGCAACTTCACCACCGAGACAACCTGATAAAGCTATTATCCCTTCTGCATGTTCCTGCAAAAGATCATAATCAACACGAGGTTTGTAATAAAAACCTTCCAAATATGCTTTACTAACCAGCTCAACTAAATTTTGATATCCTATATTGTTTTCTGCTAATAGAGTGAGGTGATATCTTTTATTTTTATCTCTCTCAGGTCTGTCAAATCTTGATCCTGGAGTTACATAAGCCTCGTAACCAATTATTGGTTTTATATCTAAAATTTCCGCCTGACGAA
>CERK01004082.1_pt1 | contig 9437 bp, 7 predicted proteins | sample 530771 | NCBI WGS metagenome assembly CERK01 (sample SAMEA2620950, study PRJEB7988) | marine metagenome | biome: marine biome (ENVO:00000447); feature: deep chlorophyll maximum layer (ENVO:xxxxxxxx); material: "saline water (ENVO:00002010), including plankton (ENVO:xxxxxxxx)" | depth 30 m
TGGAATGGTGCATCAGTGGACTTTACAGTTGACGGAGTAACAACAGTAATCACTTTTTCAAGTGGTTCTGATGTCTCTAAAACTATAACTGTTCCTGCATCAGCTTCAACAGTTGGTATTGCATTCACTTCAGGTGATTGGGATAGTGAAGTTACATTTCAAGTTGAATGGACAGATTTAAATGGTGCTAACGGCCAAACTGCTTTATCGGACGGTACAAGTCCAGCAGTAGGGTTTAAGGCTCTGAATATCTGTCAGTAAATTTGATAAAACTATTTTAATAAAAAGGAGGTTTTTTAAACCTCCTTTTTTTTTATGTCTATATGGAAAATCAAATTGAAATTTATGGTATTAGAAGTATAATTGAGGCAATAGAATCCTCGAAAGAAATTTCTAAAGTATACTTATTAAAATCTAACTCACCACAAAGTAGTTTACTTAGATCATTGATTATCCTACTTGAAAGAAAGAATATAAAATCTTCATTTGTACCAAAAGAAAAATTTAGGAAATACAGTGATAAAAATCACCAAGGTGCAGTAGCTATATTATCACCTGTTTCATTGCTTTCAATAGAAGATTTAATTTCATCAACATTTGATGAAAAGATATCTAAAACCTATTTATTACTTGATGGTGTAACAGATACACGGAATTTTGGAGCAATTATAAGAACTAGTGTAGCAGCTGATGTAGACGGAATAATAATCTCTCAAAGTAACTCTGCCCCTATTAATGCAGATGTTGTAAAGACTTCATCTGGAGGCGTTTTTAAAATACCTATAGCAAGAGTAAATAATATAAAGGATGCAATATTATATTTAAAATCAGTAAATGTTGAAATCATTAGTCTTTCTGAAAAGGCAGAGAAAACAATCTATGAAGCTGATTTTAAAAAATCAGTTGGCCTTATACTAGGATCTGAAGATAGAGGGATTTCAAAAAGTATCTTAGGATTATCTAATGATATTGTAAAAGTCCCTATAAGTACAAAAATTGATTCTTTAAATGTATCAGTGGCTTTTTCAGCAGTCATATTTGAATTAGTAAGACAAAGAAGTTTTTAAGCTAAAAGATGTAATTTAGTAAAAAACAAAAATTGTCTTCAACTAAATATCTTTCCCTATTTTGTTTATTTACAATTAGCTTAATTTTAAGTAGTTGTGGGTCAAGCATTTATAAAAATTTTGAAGATTCAATTTTAATTGAAAATATTTTTGAGGTTAATGACAGTATCATTAAAAAAGATCCTGTAAAATTACTTATTCAACCCGCCTCACCTACTAATAAAGTTTTTGGTTTCCCACTTGGTTTGTCTATATATAATCTAGCTAGTGAGAATCCTGATGAAAAATTTGAGAAATGGTTACTCGAGAAACCTAATAGATATAAAAGACTCAGCAGATTATTATCTAAAAAACAAATAATACAACTTAAACAATATAACAACTCATTTAACAAGTTTTTAAAGAATTTGGGTCAAAAACCCACTAAAATTTCAGATACTAATGTCAATGATAATATCTCAAGATTAAAACAGTTTTATAATAATGAGGGGTACTTTGATTCAAAAGTTTCTGCTGATACAATTCTAAATGACAATCAAGCTATTATTAAATATAATGTTACCACAAATACTAGATACTTAATTGATACTATTTCAATAAATACTAACTCTAGAGATATAGATTCACTCCTTAGTTCAAATAAAACTAAAAGTATTTTAAAACAGAAAGAAAATTTTTCTATAAATAAATTGATATTAGAAAGAGATAGACTTGTAAGTTTATTTAAAAACAATGGTATACATGATTTTCAACAAAGAAGCATTAACTATAATGTTTTAATTGATAGTAGTGGGATAAATAAAAAAATACCTTTAATCTTAAGTATTAAAAATCCAAATGAACAGGAAGTATATCAAATTAGAAAAATAAATGATATTAATATCTATGTTGAATCATTAGATGAATTGTCAAATATTGATTCCTACACTGATTCAATAAATTTTAATGGTATTAAAATATTTTCAAAAGGAAATCTTAATTATACAACCAGATCATTAACTGAACCTATTTTTTTTAAAAAGGGAGAAAATTACAGTGAAGAAAAAAAACTATTAACATCTAGATATTTTTCTAATTTAGGAGCATTTAAATATCCCAGAATTATTTTAGAGGAGAATAATGATTCTCTTTCTTCATCAATATACCTTTTACCAAGAGATAGATTTAGTTTAGGTTTTGATTTAGACTTTACACATTCTAATATTGAGGATTTTGGAATTTCATTCGGAACAAATTTTAATATTAGAAATATTTTTAGGGGAACTGAAAATCTTTCATTTAATCTTAATAATTCTATTGGAGCATCAAAGGATATTGGTGATCCTAATGACTCTTTCTTTAATCTATTTGAATTAGGAGGAAATCTTAATTTAAGGATTCCAAGAGCTATTCTCCCATTTAAAACAGATAGACTTATAAAAAAAGAAATGATTCCAGTTACTAATATAATTATTGGATCTACCGTTCAAAAAAATATAGGATTAGACAAACAATATTATAGTGGGATTTATGAAGTCAATTGGAATCCCTCAAAATACTCAAAAGTAAATTTTAAACTACTTGACTTTGAATACGTAAACAATCAAAATATCTCTAATTATTTTAATGTTTATAAGAATTCCTATGATAAATTAAATTACATATCATCTCTTTACAATCTAGATCAATCTACTATTGATCAAAATGGTGATTTAATAATTCCAGATGGATCAGATACGTTTATTGATCAAGTACTTAATAATCAGACAACATTAGACTCAGGAACTGATTTTTATAAAAATGTTAGCTCAATATTAGAGAGAAAGGATAGGTTAACTGAAAATAATTTAATTGTAGGATCATCTATTTCATTTAATCGTAATACTCAAGAAAATTTTTTAGATGAGGATTTTTCTCAATTAAGATTAAAGTTTGAGATGGTTGGAAATCTATTTAACGAATTACTTAGAGGAGGAAATTTAAACTTAAACAACAAAGTTGAAATATCAAATATTTTACCATCTCAGTATACAAAAGCAGAAGTCAATTATATAAAGCATTTTCTTTTAAATAATGGAGACATTTTTGCTTTTAGAGCTTTTACAGGAATAGCTATCCCCTACGGTAATTCTAACTATATTCCATTTACAAGATCTTATTATGCTGGAGGATCTAATGATAATAGAGCATGGAAAGCATATAAGCTTGGACCTGGAAGTAGCAATAGTATAAATGAATTTAACGAAGCCAATTTAAAAATTGCATTTAATCTAGAATATCGAAATAAAATTTCTGGTAATCTTAATGGAGCATTTTTTATTGATTTTGGTAATATTTGGAATGTGAATGATAATGTTGAAGATGAATCTATGACATTTGATAAGTTATCTGACTTAAGTGAACTAGCAATAGGTACAGGAATTGGTATTAGATATGATTTTAATTTTTTTGTACTTAGACTTGATACTGCTTTTAAGACCTATAATCCTGCCAAAGAAAAGACCAATAGATGGTTCACTGACTTTAGTCTAAATAAAGCAGTGTTTAATATTGGAATTAATTACCCATTTTAAAAATAAGTTTAATATTTTTGACGAAATTAAACAAACATCATTTTGAAAAACAATTTTATTTTTGGAAAAAATAATCAAGAAATAAATAAGCTAGCTAAGCTAAAAAAGTTTGCTCTTCCTGCTATTAATGTTTCTGGTACAAATACAATAAACTCAGTACTTGAGACAGCATCTGAACTAAATAGCCCCGTAATAATTCAGTTCTCTAATGGAGGTTCTCAATTTATAGCCGGAAAAGGAATGCCAAATAAAGACTTTAATACATCTATTGCTGGATCTATTGCTGGAGCATATCATATTCACAAGACTATTGACTACTATAACTCGAAAGTTATTATTCATACAGATCATTGTTCACGAAAATTACTTCCTTGGATAGATGGCCTTTTGGATTATGGAAAAGATTTTTACAATAAAAATGGATACCCGCTGTTTTCGTCACATATGATTGATCTATCTGAGGAACCTATTGAGGAGAATATTGCTACCTGTAAAGAATATCTAAAAAGAATGACAGATCTTGATATGACTTTAGAAATTGAACTTGGTGTAACTGGAGGAGAAGAAGATGGAGTAGATAATTCAGACATTGACTCGTCTAAATTATATACACAGCCTGAAGAGGTAGCTTATGCATACTCTGAACTTAAGTCAGTAAGTGATAAGTTTATGATAGCTGCTGCATTTGGAAATGTACACGGAGTATATAAGCCAGGAAATGTAAAATTAACACCCAAAATTCTTAAAAATTCTCAAGAATATGTTTCAAAAAAGTTTGATATTCCTGATAACTCTCTCGACTTTGTCTTTCATGGAGGATCAGGTTCATCTTTAGAGGAAATTAGAGAAGCTATAGATTATGGTGTGGTAAAGATGAATATTGATACTGATCTCCAATTTGCATTTACTGAAGGTATACGTGATTATATGATTGAAAGAAAAGAATATCTTATGACTCAAATAGGAAATCCTGAAGGAGAAGAAAATCCTAACAAAAAATACTATGACCCTAGAGCATGGTTAAGAAAAGGCGAGGAAACTTTTAAAGCTAGATTAATTAAAGCTTTTGAAGATTTAAATAATATCAATACCTTAGATTAAACTCCCTCATAATGAGTTGGTTCAAAAGAACAAATAAGAATATTAATACAAAGACGGAGGAAAAGAAAGATATTCCAGCTGGTCTATGGTATAAAACTCCTACCGGAAAAGTCATAGAAACAAAGGAACTAGCAGAAAATATGTATGTTAGTCCTGAAGATGATTATCATGTTCATATAGGAAGTAAAGAATACTTTGAAATACTTTTTGATGATAAATTTAAAGAACTAAGCTCTGGTATGACATCAGTTGATTTTTTGAAATTTGAAGATCAAAAAAAATATTCAGAAAGGCTAAAAGATGCTCAAGTTAAGACTAACCTTAAAGATGCAATTAGAATTGGTTTTGGTAAATCATTAGGAAAAGATCTTGTAATTGCTTGTATGGATTTTAAATTTATTGGTGGTTCAATGGGATCTGTAGTAGGAGAGAAAATTTCTATCTCAATTGACCTAGCAATCAAAAAAAAGTGTCCATTGGTTATTATTTCTAAATCTGGTGGAGCAAGAATGATGGAGTCTGCAACTTCATTAATGCAAATGGCTAAAACTTCAGCAAAGTTAAATGACTTATCAGAAGCAAAATTACCATATATATCTTTATGTACGGACCCAACAACTGGAGGAACTACTGCTTCATTTGCAATGCTTGGAGATATTAATATAGCTGAACCCAAAGCACTTATTGCATTTGCTGGACCTAGGGTAGTTAAGGATACAACTGGTCAAGATTTACCAGATGGATTTCAAAAAAGTGAATTTCTTCTTGAAAAAGGCTTCCTTGATTTCATAACTCATAGAAAAGATTTAAAAAAGAAAATAAACCTTTATATAGATTTAATTCAGAATAATCCTCTTCGTAAATAAGGATAAATAATTTAATTTTCTAAATATATTCTACTATATTTGCGGCTCAAAAATAATTGAATGACAGTACTTAAGAAAGAAGAAATTTTTAAAGAGTTTGGTAAGAATAAGAAAGATTCTGGTTCTTCTGAAAGCCAAATTGCTCTTTTTACTAAACGAATTGAAAGCTTATCTAGTCACCTAAAAAATAATGCAAAAGACTTTAATACAGAAAGGTCTCTTGTTAAGATGGTGGGTAAAAGAAGAAACTTGCTTGAGTATCTTAAGAAAACAGATATTGAAAGATACCGTGAAATAATCAAAAAACTAGGTATCAGAAAATAACATTTTTAGTTTGGTTGTCTTCTTACACACAACAACAAATAATAACCAAAACTAAATTATGATTCCAAAACCTTCATCTCAAACAATATCATTAACAGATGGTAGAGAAATAACTATAGAAACTGGTAAACTTGCAAAACAAGCACATGGATCAGTTGTTATTAAAATGGGCGATTGTATGCTCTTATCAACTGTTGTATCAAGTTACAATGCTTCAAATGTAGATTTTCTTCCACTAACAGTGGACTATAGGGAAAAATTTGCTGCAGCTGGAAGATTCCCTGGAGGATTCTTTAAAAGAGAAGCAAGACCTAGTAGTGAAGAAATACTTACAATGAGAATAGTCGACAGAGTTTTACGTCCATTATTTCCAAAAGACTATCATTCTGAAACTCAAGTTATGATTCAACTTATGTCAAGTGATGAAAATGTAATGCCTGATGCTCTAGTAGGCTTAGCAGCTTCTGCAGCTTTATCATTATCAGATATTCCATTTGACGGGCCAATCTCAGAGGTGAGAGTAGCTAGAATTGATGGTAATTTTATAATTAATCCTTCAAGGACACAGTTAGCTGAATCAGACATCGATATAATGGTTGGAGCATCTGAGGACTCTGTTGTTATGGTTGAGGGAGAATTTAATGAAATTTCTGAGGAAGAAATGGCTGATGCTATAAAATTTGCTCATGAGGAAGTAAAGAAACATATAGACGCACAAAAAAAACTTATTAAAATGGTAGGTGTGAGTTCTGAGAAAAGAGAATATGATGGAGCAGAAGAAGATTCTGAACTAGAAACTGAAATTACAAAAAAAGTTTATCAGAAATCTTATGATATAGCTAAGAAGGGACTTTCTAAAAATGAAAGAAGTGAACACTTTAGCTTATTGAAAGAGGAGCTCATTGAGTCTTATGATGAAGAGACATTAGAGGAAAAGAAAGATTTAATTACAAACTACTACTACAAAGCACAAAAGAAAGCAATTAGAGATTTGGTTTTAAATGATGGTGTTAGACTTGACGGTAGAAAAACAGAAGATATTAGAGATATATGGACAGAAGTAGACTATCTTCCTTCAACTCACGGATCTGCAGTTTTCACTAGAGGTGAAACTCAATCACTAGCATCTGTTACTCTTGGAACTAGTAGAGAAGTAAATATGATTGACATGCCAACTAATCAATCCGAAGAGACATTTTATTTACATTATAATTTTCCTCCATTTTCTACAGGGGAAGCTAGACCTTTAAGAGGAACCTCTAGAAGAGAAATTGGACATGGAATGTTAGCTCAAAGAGCTCTTGAGAAGGTAATGCCAGAAGATTGTCCATACACAGTTAGAATAGTCTCTGAGATATTAGAATCAAATGGTTCATCTTCAATGGCTTCAGTTTGTGCAGGATCATTAGCGTTAATGGATGCTGGTATAAAAATCAAAAGCAATGTGTCAGGTATAGCTATGGGTCTCATTAGTGAAGGTGATAATTATGCTGTACTCTCAGATATCTTAGGAGACGAGGATCACCTAGGAGATATGGACTTTAAGGTTACTGGAACTAAAGAGGGTATTACAGCTTGTCAAATGGATATTAAAATAAAGGGATTAAAATATGATATCCTTGTAGAAGCATTACATCAAGCTAAAAAAGGAAGACTTGAAATTCTTGATAAATTAGATGAATCTATAAACAAACCAAATGAAACAGTTAAAGCTCATGCCCCTAAAATGGTAACTATGGAGATTCCTAAGGATTTCATTGGTGCGGTTATAGGTCCTGGTGGAAAAATGATACAACTACTCCAAAAAGAAAGTGAAACTACAATTGTAATTAACGAAAAAGATGAAGTGGGTATTGTTGAAATCTTAGGTATTGATCAAGAAAAAATTGATAATGCAATTGAAAAAATTAAAAATTTAATATTTCAACCTGTTATTGATGAAGTTTATAAAGTAACTGTTGTTAAAATACTAGATTTTGGAGCTGTAGTAGAATTTGTTCCTGGAAAAGAAGTTCTTCTTCATGTATCAGAAATTGCATGGGAAAGAGTTGAAAAAGTTACAGAATACTTGAATTTAGGTGATCAAATTGAAGTAAAATATTTGGGTATTGACAAAAGAACTAGAAAACAAAAAGTTTCTAGAAAAGTACTTCTTGAAAGAAAATAATTTTTTTTTTCATTTTGGAACAATTTTTGTGGCATTATATAGTCTATGAGACAACTAAAAATAACAAAACAGGTAACCAATAGAGAGACTGCCTCTTTAGATAAATATCTTCAAGAAATTGGAAAGGTAGATCTAATCACAGCTGAGGAAGAGGTTGAATTAGCTCAAAGAATAAAAAAGGGTGATCAATTTGCTCTTGAGAAGCTTACTAAAGCTAACTTAAGATTTGTTGTTTCTGTAGCTAAGCAATATCAAAATCAAGGTTTAACTCTTCCAGATTTAATTAATGAGGGTAATCTTGGTCTTATAAAAGCAGCTCAAAGATTTGATGAAACAAGAGGATTTAAGTTTATTTCTTATGCTGTCTGGTGGATTAGACAATCTATCCTTCAGGCCCTAGCTGAACAATCTAGAATTGTTAGGCTGCCTCTAAATAAAATTGGTTCCATAAATAAAATTAATAAGACTTATGCTTTTCTTGAGCAAGCTCATGAGAGAGCACCTTCTGCTGAAGAAATTGCAAAAGAGCTTGATATGACTGTTAACGATGTTAAGGAGTCCCTAAAAAACTCTGGTAGACATGTATCTATGGATGCACCTTTAGTAGAAGGAGAAGATTCAAACCTTTATGATGTTTTAAATAGTGGAGAATCTCCTAATCCAGACAGACAACTACTACATGAATCTCTTAGAACTGAGATAGAAAGAGCTTTGGATACACTTACTCCCCGAGAAGCTGATGTTGTAAGACTATATTTTGGTCTTGGAAATCAGCACGCTATGACTCTGGAAGAAATTGGAGAAACCTTTGATTTAACTAGAGAAAGAGTGAGACAAATTAAAGAAAAGGCTATAAGAAGGCTAAAACATACTTCAAGAAGTAAAATTCTTAAAACATATCTAGGGTAAGCTTATATTCCCAGTTAATGTTTATATCTTTTATTACTAGATTAGATTAATTGATTATGGATATTTTATATTCGTAATAAAACATAATGTCTATTATAATAGCCCCATCCATACTAGCTGCAGACTTTGGCAATCTTGCTAATGATTGCAAAAAAATTGATAATAGTAATGCTGACTGGTTCCACTTAGATGTCATGGATGGATTGTTTGTTCCTAATATATCTTTTGGTATGCCAATAGTCAAATCAATTAGGCAAATGACAAAAAAACCTCTTGATGTTCATTTGATGATTGTTGAGCCTGAAAGATATGTAGATAAATTTATTGAAATTGGCTCTGATATACTTACTGTTCATGTTGAAGCAACTACTAAAATGGATTATATTATAGACAGAATTAATAAATCTGGAATTAAATCTGGAATTGCTATTAATCCTGACACCCCGATTAG
>CERK01006105.1_pt1 | contig 9352 bp, 9 predicted proteins | sample 530771 | NCBI WGS metagenome assembly CERK01 (sample SAMEA2620950, study PRJEB7988) | marine metagenome | biome: marine biome (ENVO:00000447); feature: deep chlorophyll maximum layer (ENVO:xxxxxxxx); material: "saline water (ENVO:00002010), including plankton (ENVO:xxxxxxxx)" | depth 30 m
AACTTTATGACCTACACCATCAGCTAGGTGTTCCTGGAGCTATAGTCTCCGGATATCACTCCATAGATAAACTTTTGACAAACCCATAACCGTGGCACAACATTTATATAAAAGAATTTGCTTCAAAACTGACACTATTGAGTGCGAGTGAACGAGTGGGTCGATAACTTAAGCATTGTATAATCTACCTAATGAAGCTTTTTATTCCTGAGCATTTGCGGGCCTATAGACCCAGGCCTCTTAGATGGCTGGGTAAATTCTTAATGAAAATAACAGGTTGGAAAACTACAGGCTGTTTTCCTGAAGATCAGCGTGTGGTAGTTGTCGCCGGACCGCATACTTCAAATTGGGATTTTGTTCTTGCTATGTCACTTATATTAAGTCTTGATGTCCGCATTCACTGGGTGGGAAAACATTCAATCTTCAAAAAAGGATTTCGCAGGTTGCTAAAAAAAATGGGCGGAATTCCTGTAAATAGAATAAATCCAGAAGCATTAAAGAGTGAAATCTTTAACGTCACAGTGAAGTATAAAGGTTTTATCATCGCTATAGCGCCAGAGGGCACTAGAAAAAAAGTAGAAAGACTCAAATCTGGTTTTTTACGAATTGCAAATGAAACTAATAGTAAAATCATGATGGTCGGAGTGGATTTTTCTAGTAAAACTGTAGAGCTTGGAGATTTCTTTAGTCCATCAGGAGATGTGGACAAAGATCTAAAATTTATCAAAGAATATTTTGCTAATTTTTCAGGGAAGCGTCCTGAACTGTCATAGCTTCTCTAAAATTTTTCATTAAAAGAATTAATCCTGCAAAGAATTGTTGGAAAAATATAAAAAAGAGGAGTAATGAAAAAAAATAAATTTTTCTTGGTTCTTATCCTTATTTTTATCAATCAAATGATTTTGTCGGAATCTACTATTGTGGGTCTCAATATCAATCATATCCAGTTTGTTGGAAGCCATAACAGTTATAAGCAGGCCATGCCAGATGGCTTTGTGAAGCAGTTGATGAAATTAAATCCCGAAGTGATGGAGAGTCTTGAGTATGAGCATATCCCTTTAGCTGAGCAGCTTGATCTAGGTATTCGTAAGCTTGAATTAGATGTTTTTTATGTCGCCGATGAAGGACAATTTACGGTTGGGCATGTGCAGCAAATTGATATGAATAGCAACTGTTCCACTTTGCGTATTTGCCTCAATCAAATAATTGCTTGGTCACAGAAAAACCCTACTCACGTGCCCATATGGATTAGCTTTAATGCCAAAGATGGTTATATTTTTGGATTACCTACACCAGAGACGTTTAGTCCAATTGCCTTCAGCTTAATGGATTCAGTCATTGAGGAGATACTAGGCAAAAAGCTCATTCGCCCAAGAGATATAGTTGATTTGCAGTGGCCGTTGTTAAACGAGGCTAGAGGTAAGTTTATTTTAATTTTGGATGAGGGCGGCTCAAAGCGAGATATGTATTATAAGGACTGGCAACAGCGTCCTATGTTTACAAATGCACCTGAGGGACATCCTGCCGCAGCAATCATGATTATTAATGATCCAATAGGGCAACTTCATGAGATTCAGAGACTGGTTAGGGCTGGATATATGGTTCGTACTCGAGCTGATGCAGACACCCGAGAGGCTCGTAACAATGACTTAGGAAGAAGGGATGCGGCTTTTGCCAGCGGTGCTCAGGCAATAAGTACAGACTATTACTTACCGGCCACCCACTTTGGTAATGAATACCAAGTAAGCTTGCCTCAGCCTTTTCAGTGCAATCCGATCACGGCACCTAAAACCTGTAAGGTTCCTGAGTAGTTGATGGAATGTTAAAGTATTTATAGAGGTAATCATAATGAGTGTAAATATAAGACTCGCTAAATCTGACGATCAACAACAATGCTCTGAACTGCTTGATGTTTTGGCCAAAGCTACATCTGATTCAAATAATATTTTTGATTCGAATACTTTTAATCAGGTAATTTCCAATGAGAGGGGAAGCCTTGTAATAGCAGAAGAAAATGGAAAAATTCTTGGCATGTCTTCTATATCTTTTAATCTTGCACTTCGATATAACGGAGAATATTGCCAATTAGAGGAATTAGTCGTTCATCAAGAAGCCAGAGGAAAGAATGTAGGGGGTCTATTAATCGAAGAAACTCTTAGATTAGCTAAGAATAGGGGCTGCAAAGAATTTGGACTTTATCTCCTTGAATCAACAAAACATAATCAATCTTTTTATGAAAAGTATGGTTTTGTAGTCATTGGCGAAGAGATGCGACAATCCCTATAAGCTGATTATCTCTTAAACTTTTAATCTTTGAAGTCTTTAGAATTTTTGAGCATATGAGCAGGCCCGTGAGTAAGATTAATAGCTGCATTTTCTCCGTATAACATCTCCTTTTGGTTTCCAAAGTTTTTTCTATTATTTGCAAGAGGTGCTAATTCTTCAGCTTTTTTTAGGGCTACTTCAGGTAACTCTTCAAAGGAGCTGACTCCTTGAACAATCCCTGCATCAAGAGCATCGGCACCAGTCCATCGTTTAGATAACTGAACAGTCTCAAAAAAAGCATTTGCAGGAATTTTATGTTTGAACAATGCTAGTTCTGGTCTTGGGATTGGTAAACCAAGCTGCATTTCATTAGCGCACATAAATCCTCTATCTTCTCTCATGATTCTTACGTCATGCGAAAGAGCAAACATAAATCCTGCACCAAAGGAATGTCCATTGACGGCGCACACAGTTGGAATTGGTAATGTGATGACTCTTCCCATTAAATTCATAAATTCTTCGCCGAATACTTCTCTATCTCCTCCTTCAGGATGGTCCTCCGGAGCTTGCATCCAATCAAGATCCAGTCCATTTGAAAAAAACTTTGGATTTGTAGATGAAGTTATTAGCGCTCCAGGGCCATCGTCTTTTTCAATTTCATCTAAAGCTTCGGAAATCTCTCTTACAAATGTTGTATTCCAACGATTTTCTTCAGCATTCATAGTTAAAAAGTAAATAGATTCTTTTTTTTCTAGTTTTATCACAATAATTCTCTATAAAAGTTCAAAGATCAAAACACTATACATAAAAAAATGATACAAACTAGAGACAAACTTTCGACAGATACTTTAATATCCGAGACTTCATGACAATAAAAGAAGTTAAGACAATTTATTTTATCTATAACGCTGACGGTGGGTTATTGAATGAAATTAAATACTGGATCAATAAGAATCTCTTAAGAAAAGAGATGGTATGTGAACTATGTGATATCTCTCACAGCAAAATCTTTGTCAGATATGAATGGACAAAATTTATAAAAGAATTAAGAAAAGATTACAAAGTCAAGGTCTTACATCGGAATGAAATTCCGAAAAATATCTTAGAAAAGAATTTTATATTTCCTTGTGTAATCGGTGAAACTGAGAATGATCTAATAGAAATCATAAATAGTATTTCTTTTAGCAGTTTTAGAAAAACTGAAGGTGTGAAAGAATTACGCGAAAAGTTAAATGGGAAATTACTATAACTTTATAAGTCCAGATCGATGCGTCTTAATTTAAACAAAATTAATCTCTAAAAAAAATGGATCCATTATCTCAAGGAACAGTTGGCGCAGCTTTTGCACAATCTACTGCTAATAAGAATAACCTCCTTAAGATGGGTGTTATAGGTTTTCTTGCAGGATTGGCTCCTGATTTAGACGTCTTGATTCAATCATCAACCGATCCAATTTTGTCTCTTGAATACCATAGGCAGTTTTCTCATTCACTTTTCTTTATTCCCTTTGGTTCTTTAATTGTTGCATTGCTTTTCTTTCCTCTAGTTAAGAAATCAATGAGTTTCAAGACTGTCTACATGGCAAGCTTCTTAGGATATGCGACGCATGGGTTACTCGATGCTTGTACCTCCTACGGAACTCTACTTTTTTGGCCATTCTCAAATGAGCGAATAACTTGGAACAATATATCTATAGTTGATCCACTCTTTACCATTCCTGCTTTAATTCTTGTAGGAACTGCAATAAAAACTAAAAAAAGAATTTTTAGTTTTTTCTCAATTGGATGGATTATTTTTTATCTATCTTTAGGTTTTGTTCAGTATGAAAGGGCTTTATCGACAGCGTATGACCTAGCCAAATCAAGAGGACATAATCCAGAACGTTTAACTCTTAAGCCATCTTTTGGGAATCTAATTTTATGGAAGTCTATTTATCAATACGAACAAACTTTTTATGTTGATGCAATCAGGACAGTTCAATCATCAACTGTGTGTTTAGGAGAAAGTATTGAAATTTTTGACTACCAGCAACATTTACCCAGTTTAGATAAAGAAAGTCAGCAGGCTATTGATGTTGAAAGATTCCGATGGTTTTCTCAGAATTATTTAGGCTTTGATGAAGAAAAAAATCTTGTTACAGACGTTCGTTATTCCATGTTACCGAATCAAATTGAGCCAATGTGGGGGCTGGTGATTGATGATATGCAAGATACCAATCAACATGCAATTTGGTGGACAGGTCGTGATTTAGATCAAAGAGAGTGGGACTTATTCATAGATATGTTAAGTGGCAAAGAGTGTGGAAATATCGATTTAGATTAATGATGAAGACTATGTGTTACGAGGATATACTTTAAAAATAATTAAGGTGGTTTATGGAAACTATTAAGGAACTGGCACGAGAAACACCAATTATTCATAGCACGGAAGTGTTAGTTGTTGGTAGTGGTCCCGGAGGTTTGGCAGCTGCGATCGCTGCAGCAAGAGCAGGTGCGGAAACTACCTTGCTTGAACGTTATGGTTGCTTTGGAGGCAATTTAACTCAGGTAGGTGTCGAAGGCTTTGCCTGGTACCGGCACGATAAAACCGTTGATAGTGAAGGCATTGGTATAGAGTTTGAAGAACGAGCAAAATCTATGGGTGCATCCAATCCTGAACCTCAATCTAACAGTCATGCAATAGACGGTGAAGCATTCAAATATGTAGCTGATGTTTTAGTTGAAGAGGCTGGTATTACACCTATGCTACATAGGCCAATGGTCGCTACTATTGTTGAGAATGGTGTTATTAAAGGCGTTATAGTTGAAAGCAAAGCTGGTCGAGAAGCAATCTTGGCAAAACGTGTAATAGATGCCACGGGGGATGCGGATATTGCTCACAGAGCCGGAGCTATTGTTTATAAAACTCCAGTAGAAGAAATGATGGCTGCTTCAGTTATGTTCTCAATGAATGGAGTTGATAAAACCCGTTTTATTGAAGATGTTAAAGCTGACCCGCATACCTATAGCGATTGGTTTGGCCCAGGTTGGGGAATGAAAACATCCGGAAAAGAGGATGAGTTATTTTCTCCTTATTTAAAAAAGCCATTTGAACAAGCCATCAAATCTGGATTAATCCCGGAGAATCTAACTACTATTACAGGCACATGGGGGGCCTTAAGTGAGCAAGGTGATCTAAGTTATTTAAATATAATTCATCTGGCCGGACTTGATGCAACTAACCCAGATCATCTCACGAAAGGAGAGATGGAGGGACGGAGACAGGCAATGTTAGCCATAGAAGCTCTAAAAAAATATAACCCAGGTTGTGAGGAAGCTAAATTGAGAAACTTCGGCATGACACTGGGAATAAGGGATACAAGAAAAATTGATGCGGTCTACAACATGACTGCTGAGGATGTTCATAATCAAGCTCATTTCGATGATAGCATCGGTATATTTCCAGAATTTATCGACGGCTATGGTGTTCTTGTCTTACCTACTACCGGTCGCTACTTTCAATTACCTTATCGGGCTATGGTGCCTAAAGGTGTTGAGAATCTATTAGTTACCGGACGATCTGTAGGTGGCGACAAAGGTTCTCATGCAGCGGTGCGCAATATGATGTGTTGTGCAGTAAATGGTCAAGGAGCAGGAGTTGCTGCTGCCATTTCAATACAAACGAATGTAGATGTTGCAGAGGTTGATATTAGAAAAGTGCAGGAAAAACTACTTCAACAAGGAGCTCGAATTCATTGATCTAATATCTTCAGTGTTTTTTATGCTCAAAAGTCTACCTCTAATAATTAATGACTCTAAAGAGTCCCTGCTTTAACATTAAGTATTAAATCTCTAGGGGGAATATATATGTCAGCACGGAAGCAAAGGTTACTAATATCCTTAATCGCTTTCTGCCCCGTGCTCTTCTCCGAAATAGTCATAGATGGTCTTATAAATGAAGAAGAATGGGCCAGTGCAAGAGAAATTAACGAGTTCTATGAAGTCTACCCTTATTCTTTAGATACTGGACATAACGATACTAGAATTCTTATTCAAGAAGGCGAGAAGGGTATGTATTTTGGTTTTATAAATACCCAACCCAAAAATACCATTAGACTTAACCAACACCAAAGAGATCAGGGAGTCAGGCCGCCCATAGGAGATCAAAATGGTGTGACATTAGATTTCGATAATGATGGAAGGACAGGATATCGTTTTATTGTAAACGCAGGGGGCTCAATCATTGATGGCGTTGTAGTTAACGAAAACGAAATGAATGATGACTGGGACGGTGATTGGAAACAAGCTACTTCAGTTCAAGAAGATGGCTGGACCTCAGAAATATTAATTCCTTGGTCTATTGCACCTATGAAATCAGTGAGTACTGAAGAAAGAGAAATTGGAATTTGCTTTTATAGATTAATCATCTCGGAATTTAGGGTATTTGCTACTTGTAGAGGCAGTCCCTACCAAGAAAAGTTCTTATCAATTTTTCCCACAATAAAAGTACAGAAATATGAATCTTCTCAACTAGATATTTTTCCATATCTTACTTTCTCAGATGATTCTGCAACAGAACTTTCCGATACAAAAGGGGGAGCTGAAATTTTTTGGAAAATTGATTCTTCCAGGCAATTAAATGCTACTTTTAACCCAGATTTTGGCCAAGTAGAGAGTGATGAATTAGTGGTTAATTTTTCAGCTTATGAGACTTACTACTCAGATAAGAGACCTTTTTTTGCTGAGAATCAGTCTTTATTCAATATTCAAGGCTATGAGACATTCTATGTAATCAATACCAGAAGAATAGGGGCCGCACCAGATTATAATTGTTCAAATCTCTCAGGATTAAATGCTGATTTATGCAATCAAACACAGATCGGCACATCTGATATTGATTTTGCTCTTAGATATATTGAACAAACAGAAAATTTAGACATTGGGTTTCTGGGAGCAAGTGAGGCGGATGAAAACTTCAGTCAAGGTAGAGATTTTTATGCCTTAAGGTTAAGAAAAAATTCTGAGAATCTCACTTTGGGTTATTTAGGAACATATGTTGAAAGACCGGTTTTGGATAGAGAAGCTGCTGTACATGCCAGTGATTTTGAATATAGGCCAAATCAAGATGTAAGAGTTAACGGCGCCTTTCTAAATTCAAGGATCAACGATGAAAACGGATATGGCTTCAGAGTAGGATATTTGAGAACTCCAAGTAAAAGTTTTTCAACAGGGGCGGGGATTTATTATTTCGACGACACGATTGATCTCAGCGACATGGGCTATCTATGGAAGAATGACTATTTAATGGTAACAGGAAGAACTCAATTTAAGAATGCGGACTTACCTTCAAGCTCTTTTAGTAGAGAAAGAAATTATACCCTCGATTATGCACTTATGACCGACACTGATTGGAATAAAGAGCCCTCAAGTCTTTCTATGACATTAGATAACGGTTTTAAAAATTTTACTGACTTAAAATTGAAGACTTTCTATAGAACTTCAGGAAGAGATAATCAGATAACTAGAAAATACAAAGATTCTCCCTATATTAATATGCCAAAAGGCTACGGATATGAGATCAACTACATGAATATGTCTGGTAAGAAATATAAATATATGGCTGGCTTCATGAGAAGAAAAGGTGAAGAGTACATGTCAGCTCTTGGATGGAATATGGCATATGATTTTTTGTTTGAATACACTCCGGCCGATTCAATTTCTTATTCTATTTTCTATCAAGATTTAAGAGAAAAAAATTGGCTTAATTGGCTAGAAAATAATTTATTAGGGACTTATGAAAAAAGACAAAGATTAACTGTTGCAGGGATAAATTGGTTTAAAGGAGACAAGCATGAATTAAGACTTAAAGCTCAAATGGTTGCTTTTACAGCCAGAACACCTAAAGCCTATTTAGCCAATAACCTCGGAGACTTGATATCTGCTGATATTCCTTTGCCGCCAATAACACTGAGTGATTTGGCTTTTCAAATTAGATATAGATATGAGATAAAGCCTCTCTCTTATTTTTATTTGGTTTATACAAAAGGTGGTCAAGTTGTTCAGTATGATGATGAAGATAGCTTAGGTGAGATATATCAAAGACCTTGGGATGATCCTCAAACAGATACATTTACAGTTAAATTGAGATACAGATTTTGATATAAGATCAAGCATCCATAAAATCAGGAGACAATATGATAGATGACTACTCAGATCGACATTATCCCTTTGAAGGTTGCTTTAACTTTAGAGATATAGGTGGTTATTTAAATCAAGATGGCATGAGAGTGAAGAAAGGTCTCTACTTTAGAACTGGAAGACAAGACAGGATGACTCAGAAGGATCTTGCTAAATTATCGGATCTTAAAATTTCAACTCAAATTGATTTGCGCAAGCCCGACGAGGTTTTGGATCAAGGAAAAGGTCCTTTAGAAGCTATGGGTGCTAATTACATAAATATCGCTGTTATCCCTGAAGGTGGAAGCGATCAATTGAGTAAATTAGTAGGTGATACGGGTATTTCAGGTAAGAGATATTTAGGCTATTTAGAATTTGGCCCTACTTCTTGGCTTAGATTATTTGGGATTTTATCAAACCTAGAAAATCTACCCGTGGTTTTACATTGCACGGCAGGTAAAGATCGGACTGGCGTTTCAACAGCTTTCTTGTTGTCTGTTTTAGGTGTCAATCGTGATTTAATCGAGGCAGATTATTTACTCACCAATCTTGATACAGAAAGACAAGCAGATTTTATTGAGAGTACGGTAGGTTACCCAGATGGATATGATAGAGAAAGTATGATCACTGCGGCAGGAGTTCCTAAAGATGCAATGAAGGATTTTTTGGATGGTGTCGAGTCCAAATGGGGAAGTGCTGTTGAGTACCTTAAGAAAATAGGGGTAACTGAAGAGCAGATGGAGATGGTCCGAAACAACTTTCTTGAGTAAATTTAGAGAATAAAATATGAGTAACTCAATTTTTGTAAAAGACGGTACGGCTCAAGGAGTCGCTAAACAACGTTTAATTGAAACTATAGCCGGTCCTGATAAACGTGTAATAAACGATCCTTACGCAGATAGCTTTGTGATAGGTTCTGGTTTTATAAAATT